>SAMEA104315423__coassemble_1605_pt1 | contig 189434 bp, 151 predicted proteins | sample SAMEA104315423__metabat2_low_PE_024 | metagenome-assembled genome bin SAMEA104315423 (sample SAMEA104315423) | gut metagenome | biome: Monkey gut; feature: monkey-associated habitat; material: faeces | place: China | collected 2013 | reverse complement strand
GAGGAGTCGATCCGGGCGAACACTGTTCGCCCCTACAAATCCCTTTTCAACAAAAACAATTATTAAAAATGATTTGTGTGGAATCCCCCTGCATTCACCTTGACTTTTCCACAAAATCTGCTATAATATAGAAGTAGAAGGCAGTGCTGCCTTCTTTCTGTATAACCACGGCATTCCGGGACAAACTAACGGGGAAAACACCCGAACCGTCCAAAGGAGTACCGCTATGACCAGACAGAACGACAGCACATCCAAAAGCAGCACCGAGGAACAGCTGGATCAGGCACAGCTGATCGAAGAGACCGGCGGTGTCCGGCCGCAGAACGCCAGGCACCTCATCCACTGTCTGAACATCATCGGACAGGTAGAGGGACACAACGTCCTGCCGGAGGACACCAAGACCACCAAGTATGAACACGTTCTCCCGGCGCTGGTCGCCATTGAGCAGGATCGGGAGATCGAGGGACTGCTCATCCTGCTCAACACCATGGGCGGCGATGTGGAGGCTGGACTCGCCATTGCGGAAATGATCGCCGGAATGCACACGCCCACCGTCTCCCTGGTGGTGGGCGGCGGTCACTCCATCGGCATTCCCCTGGCAGTGAGCGCCGATGTCTCGTTTATTGTTCCCTCCGCCTCCATGACGGTACACCCGGTGCGCACCAACGGGCTGGTGCTGGGTGTGCCGCAGACTACCGTTTATTTTGAAAAGATCCAGGAGCGCATCACCGGGTTCATCACCGCCCACAGCCGCATCCCACGGGAGACGCTGGAACGGATGATGATGAACACCCAGGAAATGGCAACTGATATGGGGACTGTGATCTCCGGCAGAGAGGCTGTGGAAAGCGGTCTCATCGACCGGATGGGTTCTCTCCACGATGCCATCGAGGCGCTCTATCATCAGATAGAAACATAAGGGCAGCACTGCATTCTTGCCGTGCCGCCGTGAGAACTGCACCCCGGCGTTCTGCCGGGCAGTTCCTTTCAGAAAGGCACATAACATTGGCAAAAAAATCTGCATCTTCCAAAAAGACTTCCAAGCCAACACCCAAAAAGAAACCGGCAGCCAAGAAAAAGGCTGCCGGTACTTCTGCTGCACAGACAGCGAAAGAAGAGGCACTGGAAAAGCTGAGCCGCCAGCAGAGCGGCAACACCAAGTTCCAGTCCGTCATCCTCTTTGCCTGCGCAGTGCTGTTTTTCCTGCTGGCGTTTATCCACGGCAATGCCGGATGGTACTTTATGCACCGGGTCATCCGGGGCATTTTCGGCTTTTCCATCGTCATTGTCCCCATTATCCTGCTCATCACCGCCTATTACACCGAAAAGCGTGAGGGAATGTCCCTCTCCCGGCGGCTGCTGTTCAGCGCCGGACTGACGGTACTGGTGAGCAGCTTTTTCCAGATCATGTTCATCGGTGACATCGGGAAAAAAGGCTTTTTCCGTGCCATCGGCTACTTATACACCACCGCCGCAGACGATGCATTCCAGAGCGGCGGCGTCATCAGCGCCGTTCTCGCCTATCCCTTTCTGCGGATCATCGGCACGCCCGGTGCGCAGATCATCATTGCCCTGCTGCTCTTTGTCGCCATTATGTGGATGCTGGATATGAGTATGCAGCAGCTGTGGTACTACATCTGCTGGCCGTTCCGCAAGCTCCGGGAACTCTGGAACAAAGAGCCGGACTGGGCGGACGATATCCCCGACACGGACATCTCCGGCGAACCGGAACTGCCCCAGGCAGAAGAGCCGGAATTTCTGCTCCCGGAGCAGACCGGACCGAAACGGGCAAAGGTCCACCGCAAGGGCAGCCGTCCTGCCGAACCAGTTCCCGAACCGGCGGCAGACGACAGCCTGGAATCTGCCATCCCCGATTTTGTCGAGGACAACTCGCCGCTTTCCCCGGATCTGGACGCTATGATACGGGACAGCTACAGCCAGCCCCAGGACAATGCGCCCTATACCCCGGCGTATGACATGGACATCGACATCCCCATCCCGGAGGACGAGCCGGACAATGGGGCGATCGTCTCCCCGGAAGAGCTGATGCAGGATACGCCGGAACTGTTCACCCCGGATGCGGAAACTGCTCCGGCAGAAACAGCGGCACCGGCTGCACCGGCATCCGAACCGGTCTCCCAGCCGCCGGCACGTCCCTATCAGATTCCCAGCATCGACTTTTTGCAGAACGGCGTCAGCCGTGCCGGAGACCCTGCGGTAGACCAGGAAATGAAAGAAAAAGCCGGCATTCTGGTAGAGACGCTGAAAAGCTTCGGCGTGACCGTCCGCATCACCGGGATTTTCCGGGGACCGTCCGTCACACGGTATGAGATCCAGCCTGCCGCCGGCATCAAGGTCTCCAAGATCACCGGACTGGCAGACGACATTGCCCTTTCTCTGGCAGCGCAGGGGGTCCGCATCGAGGCGCCCATTCCCGGAAAGCCTGCCATCGGCATCGAAGTCCCCAACAGCCACAAGGACACCGTTTCGCTCCGGGAAATCCTGGAGAGCGACAGTTTCCGCAGTTCCAGGAGCAAGCTGGCGTTTGCGGTGGGACGGGACATCGCCGGAAATGCCGTCGTAGGCGACATCGCCCGGCTGCCCCATATGATCATCGCCGGTGCGACCGGTTCCGGTAAGTCGGTCTGCACCAACTCCATTATCATGAGCATCCTGTACCACGCCACACCGGAAGAGGTCAAGCTGATTTTGATCGACCCGAAGATCGTCGAGTTCACGGTCTATGAGGGCATCCCCCATCTGCTCATCCCGGTGGTCACTGACCCGAAAAAGGCTGCTGGTGCGCTGAACTGGGCGGTGCAGGAGATGCAGCGGCGGTATAACCTGTTCGCAGAAAACAGCGTCCGTGACCTGGGCGACTACAACGCTGCGGCGGCACAGCCCGGCAGCGGTCTGGAACCCATGCCGCAAATCGTGGTGATTATCGATGAGCTTGCCGACCTGATGATGACCACTTCCAAGGAAGTGGAGGACTCCATCTGCCGTCTGGCGCAGAAAGCCCGTGCCGCAGGAATGCACCTCATCATCGCAACCCAGCGTCCGACCACGGATATTATCACCGGACTTATCAAAGCGAACATCCCCAGCCGTATCGCCCTGTCGGTCATGTCCCAGGTGGACTCCCGCACCATCCTGGACACCGGCGGCGCAGAAAAGCTGCTGGGTCACGGCGATATGCTGTACTTACCCAACGGAAAGATCAAGCCGGTCCGTGTCCAGGGCTGTTTCACCTCCACCAAGGAGATCGAAAAGGTGGTGGACTTCATCAAGTCCCAGACCCAGAGCGAATACAGCGACGAAATCATGGAACAGGTGGAACAGAGCATCCCCGTCACCAAGGCAGAGGCAAAGGAACTGCAAAAGGCAGCCGGCGAGCCGGAGCCGGGCAGCGACGAGGACGTACTGGAGCGTGCCATCGAAGTGGTTGTTGAGGCTGGACAGGCGTCTACCTCATCGCTCCAGCGGCGGCTAAAACTAGGCTATGCCCGTGCTGCCCGGATGATGGACGAGCTGGAACAGATGGGCGTGATCGGTCCCTACGAGGGCGCAAAGCCCCGAAAGGTGCTTATGACGAAAGAACAGCTGGCAGAACGGAAAATGCGACGGCTGCAATAAATGACGAAAATTTTCTTTGTTATAATCCCCCTGTCCCTTCGGGACATCCCCCTTTTCAAGGGGGACATAATGAGTGACAATAAGCCTTCCTCGAAAAGGCACACCCTATAGGATAGGCGATTTTCAAGGAAGGCAAATTTACAAGGAGCAAATACATGACCCACTTTCTCCCTGTCACCATGCAGGAACTTCTGGAAACCGGCGTATCCCAGCCGGATTTCGTATACATCACCGGCGATGCCTATGTAGACCACCCCAGTTTCGGGGCAGCCATTATCACCCGGCTGCTGGAATCCCAGGGCTACAGCGTCGCTGTCCTCTCCCAGCCCGACTGGCACACCGTCCGGGACTTTCAGCGTTTCGGCAAGCCGAGACTGGCGTTTCTGGTGACCGGCGGCAACATCGACTCCATGGTCGCCCACTACACCTCTGCCAAGCGAAAGCGCAGCAGTGATATGTACTCTCCCGGCGGAAAAGCCGGACTGCGCCCCGACCGTGCCGTTATCACCTACTGCCGGAAGATCCGGGAGGCTTATCCCGACGCCGCCATTGCTATTGGCGGTCTGGAGGCGTCCCTGCGGCGGTTCGCCCACTATGACTACTGGGACGACACCGTCCGCCCGTCCATTCTGGTGGACAGCGGCGCAGACCTGCTCATGTACGGCATGGGCGAGCATCAGATCACGGAACTGGCACAGCAGCTGGCAGACGGCGTTCCCATCCGGGAGATCACCGGCATCCGTGGCACGTGCTACCTCACCGAGCCGGAAAACACCCCGTGGGGCGGTGTCCAGTGTCCGGATTATGCCCAGGTCTGCCGGGACAAAAAGGCGTATGCCAAGGCGACCCGGCAGCAGTATGACCAGCAGGACGAGATCACCGGAAAGACAATTCTCCAGCGCCACGGCAGTCAGATGCTGGTGCAGAATCCGCCGGCACTGAGTCTGACCCAGGACGAGCTGGACGCAGTCTACCGGCTGCCCTATCAGCGCAGACCGCACCCCATGTACGACAGCCGTGGCGGCGTTCCGGGCATCGAAGAGGTACAGTTCTCAATCGCCCACAACCGGGGCTGTTTCGGCTACTGCAACTTCTGCTCCATCGCCCTGCACCAGGGACGGCGCATCACCTGCCGCAGCGAGGAATCCATCCTGGAAGAGGCAAAAAAGATCACCGAAATGCCCAACTTCAAGGGCTATATCCACGACGTGGGCGGTCCTACCGCAAACTTCCGGCTGCCGTCCTGCAAAAAGCAGGCAAAAGCCGGGATGTGTCCGGGGAAAAAGTGCCTTGCTCCCGAACCCTGCAAGGCACTGCAGGTGGACCACAGCGAATACCTGGGCATTCTCCGCAAGCTGCGAAAGCTGCCCCGGGTCAAGCGTGTCTTTATCCGCTCCGGCATCCGGTTCGACTATGTGATGGCGGACAAGGACGACACCTTCTTCAAGGAACTGGTGGCGGAACACGTGAGCGGTCAGCTGAAGGTCGCACCGGAACACGTCAGCAACGTGGTGCTGGACAAAATGGGAAAGCCCCACATCGAGTGCTATGAGGCGTTTCAGAAACGGTTCTACGAGATCACCAAGAGCATCGGCAAAAAGCAGTATCTCGTCCCCTATCTCATGTCCTCCCACCCCGGCAGCACCCTCCAGGAGGCGGTAAAGCTGTCCCTGTTTCTCCGGGACAACGGCATCCATCCGGAACAGGTGCAGGACTTCTACCCCACGCCGGGAACGATTTCCACTTGTATGTACTACACGGAGCTGGACCCCTACACCATGGAGCCGGTCTATGTCCCGAAAACACCCAAAGAAAAAGCCATGCAGCGTGCGCTGCTCCAATATTATCTGCCCCAGAACCGCCAGCTGGTGCTGTCTGCACTGAAACAGGCAGGACGGCAGGATCTGATCGGCACAAAGCCGGGCTGTCTGGTCGCACCGGAACAGCACGCCGGCAATTCCCCAAAACCGTCCGGAAACGGACAGCGACACCCCAAAGGAGGCGCATCCCCACGAAACCGCAAACCATCTTCCAAAAAATCACGGCGGCACTGATCGCCGCAGCACTTCCGCTGCTGAGCGGATGCAGTCTGGACGATGCCGAAAGCTATCTCACCGACACCATTCAGCAGGCGTTCGGCGGTGAAGACGGCGCAGAGGCAGAGAACAACGGCGGCTCCGGCACAGGCAGCTGTACCGTCCATTTCCTGGATGTGGGACAGGGCGACAGCGAACTCATTGTCACCGACACCGCCGCCGTCCTCATCGACGCCGGCGAACAGAGCGCCGCAGACGACATCCTCGCCGACTTGCAGCAATACGGCATCACCAAGCTGGACTGGATCATCGGCACACATCCCCACGCCGACCACATCGGTGGCTTCCCCGATATTTTGTCCTATGCGGCGCAGAACAGCGATCTGACCATCAGCAATGTGATGATTCCCCAGCTGCCGGACGATATGATCCCCACCACACGTACTTATGAAAAGTTCCTGGACGGCGTAGACGAAAACGGACTGATCCTGACCCAGGCAACGGATATCACCATTGACCTGGGCAGCGCATCCCTGGAGATCATCCCCTCGCCGGGCAATGACTACAGCTCTCTCAACGACTATTCTATCTGCGCCTATCTCACCTGCGGCGACACCAGCTTTTTCTTCACCGGCGACGCATCGAAACCGGAAGAAAAAGATCTGCTGCGTTCCGGTGCGCTGGACGGCATCCAGGCAGATGTGCTGAAGGTGGGACACCACGGCAGCCGGGAATCTTCCACCGCCGATTTTCTGGCACAGCTCCAGCCCAGCTATGCAGTGATCTCCTGCGGCGCAGGGAATTCCTACGGGCATCCCCACAGCGAGGCAGTGGAGCGTTTGCAGCAGTACTGCGGCGACCAGATCTGGCGCACCGACGAAAGCGGCACTGTCACCATACAGTCCGACGGCGCATCGCTGACCGTTTCTACCGAAAAGTGAGGGATACTTATATGATAATCTTAGATCGTCTGGAAGAGACGCTGGCTGTGCTGGAAACAGATGACGGCATGGTCAATGTGCCACGGGAACTGCTCCCGGCAGATGTCCGGGAAGGCGATGTGCTGCGGCAGGCGGCAGACGGCACTTACACCACCGATACCGCCGCCACCCAGGCTCGCCGGGAAAAACTCCTGGCACGGACACGGCGGATGACTGGAAAGTGAGCGTTGGCGAAGGATAGTACTGAGCGACCTCCTTTTCAAGAGAGGAAAATTATTTCTCACCATGTCCCCCTTGAAAAGGGGGATGTCAGCGTAAGCTGACAGGGGGATTTTCCCTTTCCAAAAACAACTCTGACGCATTCCCACACGAATTTCCGTTTCCGTCTTGCATTTTCTCAGACAATGTGCTATACTATCCATAAACGAAATTATTTTTCATTATCATTCAAAGCAAAGTGAGGTAATATGGAAACAGACCATTTATGTATCGGCGGCGGTCCGGCAGGTGTCTTTGCGGCACTGACCGCCGCCGCAAACGGCAAACGCTGCATGATCCTGGAACACAACAAACAGCTGGGACGCAAGCTGCGCATCACCGGAAAGGGACGGTGCAATCTCACCAACAACTGTGACCGGGACACCCTGCTGGCAAACATTCCGGCAAACGGAAAGTTCCTGTACAGTGCGCTCTCCCGGTATACGCCGCAGGATGTGATGGCTTATTTCGAGGGCTTGGGCGTGCCGCTGAAAACCGAGCGTGGAAACCGGGTATTTCCGGTGAGCGACCGGGCGGAGGATATTGTCCAGGCGCTGCAGAAGGCAGTCCAGCGGGCAGGCATCCCGGTGGTACACGGCAATGTGGCTCATCTGATCCTGGAACAGGGCAGATGTCTGGGTGTCCGCACCGCAGACGGCAGAGAGTTCCGGGCTGGGACAACGCTCCTCGCCACCGGCGGACTTTCCTACCCCAAGACCGGCTCAGACGGCACAGGCTATCGACTGGCAGAAGAGGCAGGTCACACCATCGTGCCGCCTATGCCCTCGCTGATCCCGTTGGTCACCAAAGAGAACTGGTGCCGGGATGCCATGGGGCTTTCCCTGCGGAACGTGACCCTGCGGCTGTACCGGGGCGAAAAGTGCGTCTTTGAAGATCTGGGCGAAATGCTGTTCACCCACTTCGGCGTATCCGGTCCTCTGGTACTCAGCGCAAGCGCTCTCATGCGAAAGGGCAGCCCGGAGGACTACCGGCTGGAGATCGACCTGAAACCCGGTCTGACTCCGGAACAGCTGGACAAGCGCATCCAGCGTGACCTGGCAGAGAGTCCCAACCGGGATCTGGGGAACATTCTCCACGCCCTGCTGCCGGCAAAGCTGATCCTGCCCGTGCTGCGGCTGTGCGGCATTGCACCGGATACCAAAGCCAACACGCTCACCAAGGCGCAGCGGCTCACCCTGGGCGGCTGCATCAAGGCAATCTCGCTCCACGTCCGGGCGTTTCGTCCCATCGAAGAGGCGATCATCACCCGTGGCGGCGTCTCCGTCAAGGAGGTCGATGCCAGAACGATGGCATCCAAGCGCTGTGAGGGGCTGTATTTCGCCGGAGAGATCCTGGATCTGGACGGCTATACCGGCGGCTTTAATTTGCAGATCGCCTTTTCCACGGCGTACAGCGCCGGCATTGCCATGGCAGATAATTTTTAGTTCAAATATCTGAAGATTTTGTATACATAAAGGAGTTTGTAAGTACTTATGAAAACGATCAACATCGCCATTGACGGTCCTGCGGGAGCGGGAAAGAGCAGCATCGCCAGAGAAGTGGCATCCCAGCTGGGCTTTGTCTATGTGGACACCGGCGCACTGTATCGTGCAATCGCCCTGTTTTCCACAGAATATCAGACCAGAAAGGACTTTCTGGACAATCTGGAGGAACACTGTCACCTGGAACTGAAATATTTCGGCGGCACACAGTGCATCTTCCTCAACGATGAGAACGTGACTGAAAAGATACGCACCCCGGAGATCTCCATGAAAGCGTCGGAAGTCTCTGCCCTGCCGGAAGTCCGGGAGTTCCTGCTGGAGACCCAGAAGGACATCGCACGGGAATTCAATGTCATCATGGACGGACGGGACATCGGCACGGTGGTGCTGCCGGACGCAGATCTGAAGATCTATCTGACCGCATCCGCAGAAGAGCGTGCCAGCCGCCGCTATCTGGAGATGGAGGACAAGCCGGACAAGCCCACCTATGACCAGATCCTGGAGGACATCAAGCAGCGTGACTACAACGATATGCACCGTGCAGTTTCGCCGCTCCAACAGGCAGAAGATGCCGTCCTCATCGACAGCACTACCATGGGCTTTCACGAGGTCTGTGAGGAGATCATGGATCTGATCGAACAGCGCCTGGATGTGGAGTGAAGAAGGAGGTCATTTTTTGCCGTATCCCATTGTCTTTTTCTTTTACCGCATCGCCTATTATCTGGTGCGGATCGCATTTTTCTTCTACTACCGCATCTCCTTTGAGGGTCGGGAAAATATCCCCAAGGGAACAGCCGTGATCTTTGCCTCCAACCACCGAAGCTATCTGGATCCGGTGCTGGTGTCAATGGCTGCGCCCCATCCGTTCAACTTTATCGCCAAGGAACCGCTCTTCCGGAATCCCATTTTCGGAAACTTCATCCGATTCATGGGCGCATTCCCCACGGCGAACAGCAAGGATCCATCCTATGATATGCTGACCGAGGCGACAAAGCGGCTGGAAAAGCGCCGCCACCTCACCATTTTCCCGGAAGGCACACGCCACACGGACGGCAAGGTGGGCAGAGGAAAAAGCGGCGTCTGTGTGCTGGCGGCACGCAGCGGCAAGCCGGTAGTCCCCATCGGGCTGATCTTCGACTCCAACAATCTACACTTCCGCAGCCGCATCTGCGTTCGGGTAGGAAAGCCCATCTATGCCGCAGACTACGGGCTGAACGCCCAGTCCACGCCCCACGAGATGCACGCCATGCGTAAGGACATCATGGACAGCATCAAATCCATGGTGGAAGAAAATCCGCCGTTCCCGATCCTGCACGATGTGCCGAAACACCGCACTACCTTCGAGATCGCAAAGGATCAGAAACGTGCCGCACTGGAACAGAAAAAACAGGCAGAACAGTCTGCCGGGACAACGGAGGAATAACTGGTCATGGCTGAAATTACCGTTGCTGAGTCCGCCGGCTTTTGCTTTGGCGTAGACCGTGCCGTCAAGCTCTGCTACCAGGCACTGGAGGAGCATCACAACATCGCCACCCTGGGTCCCATCATCCACAACCAGGACGTGGTGGACGACCTCACCCGGCGTGGCGCACGGATCGTGGACTCCATCGCCGAGCTGCACCCGGACGAATGCGTGGTAATACGCTCTCACGGCGTCAGCGCAAAGGTGTATGAAGAACTGGAACAGGCTGGGAATCCCTATGTGGATGCCACCTGTCCGTTTGTGGCAAAGATCCACCGAATTGTGGAAAAACATACCAAAGCAGGAGATTTCATCCTCATCGCCGGAGATGCCAATCATCCGGAAGTTGCCGCAATTGTCGGGCATTGTAAAGGGAATTGCTTTGTTTTTGAAAGTGAAAAAGCCTTAAACGATTTTTTTCAAAAAAATTTAGTGGATTCTCGCAAAAGACTTGCAATTGTTGCGCAAACAACGTATAATATATTAGTATGGGAAAAGTGTTTGAAAGCTCTTCCCAAGGACAACCCGAACATTATGGTTTACGATACAATCTGTCACGCCACACAGGTGCGGCAGTCCGACGCAGACAAACTCTCTCGCAAGTCAGATTTAATGATTATTGTGGGCGGCAGACACAGTTCCAACACCGTGAAACTGTATCATGTCTGCAACAGAAACTGTAGGTCTTATCATATTGAAAATTCGGATGAGCTTTACACTTTAGACCTGGATAATGCTGAGAAGATCGGCATTACCGCCGGCGCGTCCACACCGGCACATATCATTAAGGAGGTTCAACAAACTATGACTGAAATCATGGATAACAACGCCGTGGAGGAGGATATCAACTTCGCAGAAGCTCTGGATCAGTCCTTCAAAAAAATACATACGGGAGAGAAGGTTAAGGGTACTGTTTGCTCTGTAAACGATTCTGAAGCGATCGTAGACGTAGGCACAAAGCACACCGGTTATGTACCCCGCAGCGAGCTGACCGATGACGCTTCCAAGAAGCCGTCTGACGTAGTTGCTGTCGGCGATGTTCTGGATCTGATCGTTACCAAGATCAACGACCAGGAAGGTATCGTTACCCTGTCCAAGAAGAAGGTTGACGAGATGAAGGGCTTTGAGGAAATCATCAAGGCCAAGGATGAAGGCGCAGTTCTGGAAGGCACTGTAAACGCAGCTGTCAAGGGCGGCGTGATCGTGACCTATGCAGGCGTTCGTGTATTTATCCCGGCATCTCAGAGCGGTCTGCCGAGAGGCGCAGAGATGGATTCTCTGGTAAAGACCACACAGCGTTTCACCATTCTGGAAGTCAACGAACACAGAAGAAGAGCTGTCGGCTCTATCAAGGCTGTTCTGAAGGCTGAAAAGGATGCTGCCAAGGAAGCATTCTGGGAAACTGCTGAGATCGGCAAGACCTATAAGGGCGAAGTAAAGTCTCTGACCAGCTACGGCGCATTCGTAGACCTGGGCGGCATCGACGGTATGGTTCACATCTCCGAGCTGTCCTGGAAGCGCATCAAGCACCCGAGCGAAGTTGTCAAGGTTGGCGACTTCATCGAAGTTTACATCAAGGATCTGGACAAGGAAAACAACCGCATTTCCCTGGGCTACAAGAAGCAGGAAGACAATCCGTGGGAGAAGTTCAAGGCAAACTATGCTGTTGGCGATGTGATCGATGCAACTATCGTTTCCATCACTCCGTTCGGTGCATTCGCACAGATCATTGACGGCGTAGACGGTCTGATCCACATTTCTCAGCTGGCTGACAAGCGTGTTGAAAATGTAAAGGATATCGTTTCTGTCGGCGATGTAGTCAAGGTTAAGATCATTGACATCGACATCGACAACAAGCGTATCTCCATCTCCATGCGTGCGCTGCTGGAAGATGAGGACGATGCAGATTACGAGGACTAATTTCCCCGTAAGCATTATAATTGCATAAAACAAGGCGGCAGTACCGGGTTTCCGGCGCTGCCGCTTTTTTGTGGATGTATCATAAAAATGAATACTTGGGCGGCGATAAATGCCGACTTTCTCAAATTGATTTAGATGAATAATTTGTTTTATGCCTTGACATTTTCATTCGAATTTTGTATAATAAGCAAAGAGAGTATACATAAAACAGTAGGCGGATATTTCCACTCCCATACATTTTGAAATGGATGGGAGGTGATAAGCTGTGGAACATTACATTACGTTATCTGAATTGATTTCAATTGGCATTTTCTTAGTTGACTTTGCTGCGTTATTGTATAGACTTTTCAGTGATCATCACAAAAAGAAATAACCGCCCCAATAAGTTTCCAGCTTGGGCGGTTATCTCTTAACATCTCAATATGGGAGCATACTGTTTTTGTATGCTCTTTTCTTTATTTTATTATACCAGAATTCCATGATCGTGTCAAGGGATAACACGATTTTTTATGCACCTTTTCTCAGAAAGCCGCCTCTTCCACCAAAGGTGACTTTCTTTTTATATTTCCTCAGCGATCCACCGCCAGGGCATATTTTTCCAGTACTCCCCGGCGTAGTCGATGCCCACACGCACATCGGTGCGCAGTTTCGGGCGGCAGCCGTCATCGGCGATCCACAGTTCCGGGCTGGTGACGAAACTGCCGCCGTTGAAGTGCTTGTCCACCTGCAAATACTTGGTCAGCTTTGCCGGACCGTTGTGGACTGCGCCGGCACGGATCAGCACGCCCTGAGGCTGTTCCGGCTCGCCGGTGATGACGTTCATGAGCCAGTGCATCCCATAGCAGAGATAGACGTAAATTATGCCGCTTTCCCGGTAGAGCAGTTCTGTCCGGGGCGTTCTGCCCCTGGAGGCATGGCACGCCAGGTCTTCCTGCCCACGGTACGCCTCTGTCTCCGCAATGCGTTCCCGGAGCAGCGTGCCGTCCGGGAGCTTTCGCAAAATCAGCTTGCCCACCAGATCGGGCGCAACCTCCAGACAGTCACGGTGATAAAAGGACTCCGTCAAACGAGTGAGTGCCATGGGATACCTCCTTTTTTACTCTGCGATCATACATTCCGACAGGTTCAGATACTGTCCCTCTTCCAGCGTCACCTCAGCACTATCCAGCACCTTGCTGTTTGCCGGATTGTACAGACTCCCGGACTCTGCGATCATGGGTGCAACGCTGCCCAGTTCTGTATAAACCGCATAGGTCGGATGCAGTTCATGCGGTTCATCCGGATACGGCACAATGGTATAAGTTCCAGGTTCGATGTCCCGTCCCACGCAGAACATTCCCGGATGTTTCGTCGGGTCGTTGGGGACATTCTTCTTCGTCACATCATAGCAGTTCGCCCAGGAAAAGCTGAAATATGTGCCTTCTTCCAGCTGCATAATGACGGAAAACTCGTTCCAGCCTCCGCTGATCTCCTGCTCTTTTTCCCGGTCAGCATAGATGCCGGCATAGAACAGATGATCTGTTTCTGAGGACTCCGAAACCAGGATGTATTCCCCTGCCGGAATCTCCTCGCCAACCAGATAAGTCCCCGAAGGGAACACGCCGCTGTCCTGCATTTTCTTCAGAGCCGCTGCGTCATTTGTGCTGTTTTCAGACTTGCCGGCAAGGACCGTGGACACACCGGAATGAATGCGTTTCACTGCCACAGATGTCACGCCCACCACGCCCAAAAGCACAGCAGCCGCCAGTGCGATCGCCAGCCAGACGAACTTCCGGCTCTTTGTCCCGGCAGACGCTGTCGGCTGTTTTGCCGGCATTCCGCAGTATTCGCATACCTTATGATACATCGGCGCACCGCAGTGCGGACAAACTTGTCTCATCTTTTATCCCTCCGACTGGCATCTCTGTTCCGGCTTTACATACAGCGTATGCTGGTTGGAAAAGATCACCATACCCGGCTTTGACCCGGCAGGCTTTTTCACATACCGCACAGCGCAGTAGTCCACCGGCACCTGTGCCGAATCCCGTGCCTTGCTGTGGTATGCCGCCAGCTGTGCCGCCTCTTCCAGCACTTTCTGGGACGGTTCTTTGCCGCCAGTCTCCAGAATCACGTGAGAGCCGGGGATGTTCTGGGTGTGCAGCCAGATGTCGTTTTTGTTTGCCGTTTTCAGCGTCAGCTGGTCATTCTGGCGGTTGTTCCGTCCCACCAGGATGCGTGTGCCGTCGGATGCGGTAAATTCCATGGGCGGCAGGCACTTCGGCGGCTTGCCCTTGCGCCGCAGCAGCCGGAGATAACCCTGTTCCGCCAGTTCTGCCCGGAGCTGTTCCAGGTCGTTTTCCGACTCGGCACGGCTCAGCGCATCCAGCACACTGTCCAGATACGCCAGCTCTTCCCTGCCCTTGGCGATCTGTTCCGTCAGGATCTTTTCGGCAGTGCAGGCTTTCTTATATGCCTGGTAGTACTTCTGGGCGTTCTGCGGCGGCGTGAGACGCACATCCAGGGCAATGTGTACCGTGGGGCAGTCCGGCTCGTAGAAGTCCTCCAGGACAGCCTCTGTGTCGCCCTTGTGGAGACGATACAGGTTCGCCGAGATCAGATCAGCTTTCCGGCGGTCCTCGTCCTTTGCGTCACAGGCGTCCAGTTCCTCCGACTGGGAGACGATACGCCGCTGGATACGCTCGGTGGCGTGGAGCAGCAGGTGGAACAGGTCGTTCGCACGCTGTTTCAGCCGTGCCATGTGATCCCGGCTGGCGTAGAATCCATCCAGCAGCGCACAGGCAGAGGGCATGACCTTCGTCACCATCAGCGTGCCGTACTGATGCAGCGGCAGGAACGAAAAGTCCTTGGGCTGCCCCTCACGGGTGCTGACGATGGTATAGACCGTGTCGCCCTGTTCCAGCATCTCCCGGGTGCGCCCGATGGTATAGCAGAGCCGGTCTTTCTGGTCGTCTGTAAGGGATTCCTCCCGGCAGGGCTGTCCCTTTCCGGTATAGTATGCCCACTCCCGCACCAGAACCGGCGAAACGCCCTCGAAAGTTTGCAGCAGCGCCTTGGAAAGTTCTCCCGTTTTCGTGGAAAGCACCGCCAGCATCTGCTCCGGGGACGCCTGCAAAAAGTTGAGCCGTTCGTCTCTCGGCGGCATTTCGTATGCCAGCCCCGGCAGCACCAGACGCTTGCTGGACATGGTGGCGTCCACTCGTTTCATGCTGTCGATGACCTTTCCGGTCTCATCGATGAGAATGAGGTTGGAATAGCGCCCCATGATCTCCATGGCAAGGGTCAGCTGCACAATATCCCCCAGCTCGTTGACACAGGAGAAGTCGAAATACAGCACACGTTCCAGCCCGTCCTGCCGGATATCCAGGAGCTTGCCGTTTCCCAGCCGTTTCCGCAGGAGCATACAGAACATGGGCGGCGCTTTCGGATTTTCGACAGCGACCTGGGTGAGGTGAACTCTCGCCCGGTCTGCCGCACAGGAGAACAGCACCTTTGCACCGCCGGTGCGGCTGCGAAAGGCAACGATCAGTTCTTCCCGTGTGGGCTGGTGAATTTTTTCAATGCGTGCGTCGATCAGCGGCAGAAGTTCCTGCCGCACTGCGTGTAAATATGCACCGTCTAATGCCATGTTGGTTTCATCCTTTCCTGTGGCGGGTCGCCACTGACCTTACGCCCCAATTTCAATTGTGAAAAGGGCAGTGTTACGGCGGCAGCAGCCGCCTGTTCGCCCCGCCGGGGGATTTTTGTTGGTAAAAATCTATGAGAGAGTAGGGGGCGATGCCCACATCGCCCCGTGCGAAAAACCATACTCGCACTCTATTACATCCAGTTACTCCGCTGCCACTGCCCGATACTGCAAAAATTCTCATACTTTTTCATAAATCAAAACTCCGTCCCGTGCGATTTCTTCCAGCAGTGCCGGCTGCACCGGTTCATCCAGATTCACCACGTCAAACAGCAGCAGCGTCCAGACCTCTTCATCCAGATCCAAGGCAAACCGGGGAATGTCACCGCCGGAAACTGCCAGGTCAATGTCGCTCCGCTCCCAGTTGTCACCTCTGGCACGGGAGCCGAACAGAATCACTTTCTGAATGTCATACTGTTTCGCCAGCTGAATGATCTCTTTTTCCACCCGTTCTGGTATATTCTTCATGAAATTCCTCCCGGAGCGCTCACTTTTCGCCGAATTCTGCCACTGCCCGATACTGCAAAATTTCAAAGGAGATCTGCGTGGACAGGCTTTCCAGCTGTTCCAGCCGGGCGTGTTCTTCCCGTCCGGTCTTGTAATAATACGGTGTCATTTGGAACAGGTTCTGGATATCCGCCGGGTTGTCCAGCTTGAGCCAGCTGTCCACATACTCCGCCTGGATCAGTTCGAATCCGTCCAGGGCATAGTCCCGGACAGCATTGGGATACGGCACATCATAGATTGCCTCTTTCAGTCCCCACAAATGCTGCTGCCCCGGAATCACCATCATCATAGTGCCGCCTTTGTGCAGCACCCGATGGTACTCCTCACCGCAGTAGGGCGCAAAGATGGTCATGAGCATATCACAGCACTTGTCCGCCACCGGCAGATGGTACACGCTGCCCACAGCAAAATGGGCATCCGGGCAGCGCTTTGCCGCCGCATCTGCCGCACTCTTGGAAATATCCACCCCATAGGTCTCCATGGGCAGCCCTGCCTTGGCAAGCGCCCCGGAAACACCCTCGGTATAGTATCCCTCGCCGCATCCGGCATCCAGCAGAACGCCGCCGGCTCTGCCATAGCGCACTGCCGCCTGTTCCAGCGCCTGGAGCAGCGGCGCATAGTGACCGGCATCCAGAAAACGCTTTCTGGCACGCATCATGACCGCATTGTCTCCCGGATTCTTGGCGTGCTTGCGGTTTGCCGGCAGCAGGTTCACATAGCCGCTTTTCGCCATATCGAAACTATGTCCCTGAGAACAGCTCCAGGCTCTTCCCCGATGCTGCATGAACGAACCGCACACCGGGCATTTCCAAACACTCATGCTTTTTCATCTCCTATGAAAATCTTTGCCAGGTCATCTCCGGCATTGGCAGTCACCTGTGCCGCCGGGAATGCGTCCCGGAGCTGCTGCGCCAGAATCTCTGCCGCAAAGCGCTCTGTGCCGTAGTGACCGCAGTCAAACAGGGCGATGTTTTCGAACTCTGCCGCATACCACCGGTCGTGCTTGATGTCTCCGGTGATAAGCGCATCGCAGCCCTTTGCCGCCGCCAGTTCCAGCATCGACGCCGCCGAACCGGAACAATAGGCGATCTTCCGGATGGGCGTTTCCCTGGCGGAATATCGCACCATACCGAACGTCTTTTCCAGCACCTGTGCCAGCGCCTGCGGCGTCCATGTCCGGGTGCTGGTGTCGATCCAGCCGAACCCTCTGCCGTCCGTCCAGGACGGTTCCAGGACGCTCTGTGCGTTTTCCAGCGCCAGCGGTTCTGCCAGCAGTCCGTGGGCATAGGCATTCAGCCCCACAGGAGACATATCCAGCGGCGTATGCACACAGATGGCGGCGATGCCGTGGGCAGCCAGCTGATAGACCGGGCTGTTCTGCGGCAGCGCTTTCAGCGGCGAGAAAATCACCGGATGGTGCGCCACAATAAGCTGCACCTGCTGCTGAACCGCCTGTGCGATCACCTCTTCCGAAATATCCAGCGTGGTGAGAATGCGGTCTGCCGGCTGGGTCATGCTCCCCACCAGCAGTCCGGAGTTATCCCAGGACTCCTGCGATGCAAAGGGCGCAAACCCGTTGACCGCCTCATAGACCTCTTTTACCGTCAGCATGATGTTTCTCCTTTCCCGTCCGTTTCCTGCAATTTTTTCTGTATGGTTTCCGCCAGCGTCTCCCACTGCTCCGCCTCCGGGCGCTGTGCCTGCCGCAGCTGCTGTGCCAGTTTCTGAAAACGCTGCTGTTTCCAGCCGGCATAGCGGCGTGCGGTCTGAGACTGCCAATCCAGACAGCCTACTTCCTGTTCCAGCAGAGACAGGATGCCGGGTGTGCCGCTGTGGAAAACGCTCAGCACCACATAGAACTTTTCCCCTTCCTGCACTGCCTGTTCCGTCCAGGAAAAGCCCTGCTCTGCCAGCCAGCGCCGGAGATCGGGAATCTTCGTCATGGGCTGCAAGATCAGATGCCCCTGCCGCCGCCAGGGGCAGTCCTCCAGGATGTGGATGATTGTCTCACCGCCCATGCCGGCGATCACCACATCGGTGATGCCCTCCGGCTGCACCTGTGCCAGACCGTCACAGAGGAACAGCTCTGCCTGTTCCAGCACCCCGGCTTCTGTCAGCGTGCGCTTTGCCGCCTCCAGAGGTCCGGCGTGGATGTCCGTGGCGACAGCACGGGTGCATTGTCCCCGGCGCAGCAGTTCCGCCGGGAGATAGGCGTGGTCTGTGCCGACATCGCAGACAACGCCGCCCGGCGTCACCAGTGCGGCACAGGCGGCAAGACGTTTCGTCAACATGATCGCATCGTTCCTTTCGCTGAAAAACAAAATTGCTCCGCCGGGAACTACCACCAGGGCGGCAGGATTCACACGGGGAGCAATTCCATCCTTTTTTAGAGTCTGTCCGGTGTCCGAAAAAGCAGACACGGAAAAGCACGAAACAGGCTCTTACTGTGCATCGCCGGCAGCGATCTGCTTGTTCAGTTCTTCCAGCAGTTCGTCCGTATCAATACCATGCACCATGCAGGCCTCTTCGACTGTCTCTCCACGAGAAGCCGGGCAGCCCAGGCAGTGCATTCCGATCGCCATAAACAGCGGTGCTGTCTGCGGCGCAATGTCCAGAATATCACCGATAATGGTGTCCTTTGTAATTGTTGCCATATTCCTAACACCTCCTGTCTGTGCATCGTGCAGCAAAAACGCTGCATCTCTGCAATCAATAGCGTTCCCTTTCCGGAAACGGCTATGCAGACAAAAAGAATCTTTCCGGCGAAAACGCCGGTCTATCACAGTCCGGTAAGAGTTATGCCTCTTCCTTCATCTTTGCATAGCAAGCGCTGCAGTAGATCGGACGGCCTTCACGGGGCTGGAACGGAACTCTTGCCTCGCCGCCGCAGGAATCGCAGACAGCAGTGAACATCTCACGTTCCTGTCTCGGTGCGCCGCCACGCTTTGCATCACGGCAAGCCTTGCAGCGCTTCGGCTCATTGGTGAAACCTCTCTCGGCATAGAATTCCTGCTCACCGGCAGTGAAAACGAATTCATTTCCGCAGTCCTTGCATACCAAAGTCTTATCTTCGTACATAGTATAACCTTACCTTTCTCGAGGGAATCCGCTCAGGAATCCTCGTGCCGGAGCGGTCGTCCGGCTGTTCAATTGAAAAAATGTTCCGGCGGCAAAAAAGCCTGCCGTCCGGAGGGTCCCGGTGCAATCACTGCACGATGCCTTCTGCATGAAGCTTTCTTCTGGCACGCTGCAGCGCATTATCCACTGATTTGACGGAGATGCCGAGCTGCTGTGCAGTCTGTGCATAAGAGGCACCGCCGTAGATCAGTATGCAAACTTGATATTCCCGCCGGGATAAGCGGTTCACCATTGCGCAGAACATCGCCGCCGCCTGCGCCCGGCTCTGCACCACAGAGTCCGGCGGCAGGGCTTTGTCCTGCATCTGAGAAAGCGGAGGCACATCATATGTCCCCACAGGTAACGGTAAATTGCGGCAGCGCCGCAACGCAGATACAATGCTGTTTGTAATGCATTTGCCCGCATAGGCAGAAAAAGGTACGCCACGCATGGAATCATACCGGCATACCGCAGAAATCAGACCCAAAAAGCCCTCCTGTGCGAGATCGTCCGGTTCAGAAGCGCCCCGAAACTGCCGTACCTGATGCCAAACCGCATCGGTATAGCGTTTCACCAGCGTCTCCATCGCCCCACGGTCGTTCCTCGCCAGAAGCACAAGCTCCTCATCCGGTAGTTGCTCAAAAGGTACCGGCTTCAATACGCATTCCCCTATCAATCCGTGAAATTATTCAGTTTGCTATTGCTCAGGAAATGCAGTCTGCGCCGGATTTTCCGGCACTCGCTGCACTTTCCTTATTATATCGGAAAACCGCCGAAATGTCAATATCTATCCCCAGAAAACTCCCCGGCACCCGGAAAACTGGCATTTCCCCTAGTTTTTCCGATATCTTTTCTGGCAATATGTACAGTTTTTTCAGATTCTGCGAACGCCCTCCGTCACGCAAAAAAGGCAGCCCCGAAGGACTGCCCGAATCTCTGAAAACCGGTATGCACCACATACGCTTATGAATACAGGTCCTTATTTCCGCTTGGAACGGTTCTTGCGCTCGGTGTTGCGCTTGATGTCGCACATCCGCTCTTCGCTGTTCTGCTTGAACCGGGAGAGCATATCCTCGAAGGTCATCTCTGAGGGTTCCTGCCGCTTTTTCGGCTCCCAGACATTGGGCTTGCTGCGGCGTGGCGGACGGGACTGCTGTCCGTGGGGTGCATCGCCGTTTCCACGGGACGGTCTGCCGCTGCGTTCTCCGTGGTTTCCGCCACGGCGCTGTCCGTGCTGTTCTGCGCCCTCTTCTGCCTGTTTCATGGAAAGGCTGATCTTGCCCTGGGGATTTGTGCCGATGGCTTTGACACGCACCTGCTGTCCCTCTGTCACAAAGTCCCGGATCTCGTTGACATAGCTCCGGGAAACTTCCGAGATATGTACCATTCCCATGATCTTATCGCCGTCCGGGTTCGGGATCTCCACAAAAGCCCCGTACTTGGTGATATTCTTGACTGTTCCCTCATAAATTTTTCCGATCTCGACCTGCATATAACTCCTTATCCCTTTCTGTTCCCATTGCGTACTGCTGCCCGAAAATGATCTGATTAGTTCCTGGATGTGTCATAAAACCGGAATTCATCCGGATATGCGTAGTTGTATTCTTCCCGTGCCAGGCGTTCCATATAACCGTCAATGTCGCCGCTCTCCAGGATCCGTTCCAGATCCTCGTTGTCTGCGGTGAGGTTGTCGATCTGTTTCTGCACCTGTTCCAGTTCCGTCTTTTTCTCGGCGATGCTGGACTGGATGGATACCACACTGACCGTACATCCGATGATCGCCAGGATCACTGCGGTCCGGCTGATGATCCGAAAGACCCAGCGTGACTTCTTTTTTTCCGTTTGTTTTTCCTTTGCCATGATAACGCCGCCTTTCGTTTCAAAATTCCACTATCATTATACAACATTTTTCTATCTCTCTGCAAGGGTAAATGCGAAAAAAAAGATGCTTTTCGAAAAAGTTTGGCGAAATGTCCAAATTTCCGGTTCAACGGGGTGCAAATCCGCACAACACCGTGGAACAGCGGCAGGAACAGCCGCCGGAAAAGCCTGCCCAGACCCGAAAAGATCCGGCGCAGCAGCGGCACGGTGACGCATCCCAGGGTACAGCGGTACAGCAGAAAGCCCAGGGCGCTGCCCATCCAGTAGTAGCCCCGGAACTCGCCCCGTGCCAGAACCGTGGAAAAACAAAGCAGCGCCGCTGCCCAGACCAGCAGAAACGCCACATCCTCCAGGGCTGTGGCAAGCTTTCCGTGGGGCAGCAGCAGGCGCAGCGTCCGCAGCACATCGAATCCCATCCCCAGAGGGATCCCCAGCAGCACTGCATACAGCAGCAGCCGGGTCTGCTCCGGGACGGTGAAAAAAGTCTCCAGCTCCATCAGCGAAACAGCTTTCCCAGAAGAGACAGCGGTCCACGGCGGTCCTTTTCGCCGTATTGCAGCAGCCAGATGTCTCCGGTGATGGTCATGTCCCCGGTCTCCACGCTCACGTCATTGATGTGGAGATTCCGTCCCTTGATGGTCAGCTCCCCCAGCCCGGTGAACAGGTTTATCATGCGCTCGTCAAAGCAGTCCACATCGGTGACGCCGGTCAGCGTCAGCTTGGAACGATCCTCCAGAATCAGATTGTGATGCCCGGTGGGTGCAGGCAGTTCCTTTTTTTGCATAGCATTTTCCTCCTGTGATCTCTGCGGTTTTGGTGCAGTGTATGCGGCAGACCGGGAAAAAATGCAGGTGCAGGGCTGCCGCAAAAATGAACTGCGTGTTTTTTTTGCAAAAAGGCTTGCTTTTTTTTCGGGAATGTGGTATAATACAAAAGATAATGAACGGATGCAGGTATCTGCCCCGTTCAGCATGGACTGGCTCCGGAGACACGGCGCTGTTCCGTGTCCCCTAAAACGCACGAGAGGAGGGATTCCATGAAACCGCTGGAAATCATCATCGGCGCTGTGGTTCTGCTGATCAGCATTGTACTGATCGTGATCTGCATGATGCAGGAACAGAAGCCGCAGAATGCAACTGCTGCACTGACCGGCGCAAGCAATGATTCATTCTACGACAAAAACCGTGGACGCACAAAGGAAGCACGTCTGAAGAAGATCACTTTTGTTTGTTCCGTTATTTTCTTTGTCCTGATCCTGTTTATGGATATCGTAATGCCGCTGCTGACGAAGTAATGGCAGCTCGTCCTGTGCTTTATGTGTTTTCCGTTCCGGAACGGCACTGAGGCGCAGGATTTTTCTTTTTTCCGGCGACATTTTCCCTTTTCGCAGCATACGGCGAAGCAGTCCGGAATCAGAACCTGTCTGTGTATAGGTTCTCAGACACATGACGCAATGAGAATGCCGCAATGGGCGGCTGAAGTGAAAGGATTTATCATTTATGGCAAATACCCAACTGGGCGGCGCTGAGACCATTGACAGCTACCGCAAAAAAATCATGACCATTCTGAAAAAAAGCGGACGCACCCCGGTGAGCGACCGTGACCTGGCAACCAAGTGCCGTACCAACCGTGGCGGCGCAGCCAACTTCCGGAAAGCAGTCCAGGAACTGTGCAAAGAGGGTGCGATCTGTGAGCGGCGGCGTGGCTATGTCTCTTCCGCAAACATGGGCTATTATCCGGCGACCATCGTCCGTCTGAGCCGCACTTTCGGCTTTGCACGCCCCGAAGAAGAGGGCGCACAGGATGTGTTCATCCCCGGAAAGTTCCTCCAGGGCGCAATGACCAAGGACCGTGTCCTCATTGGCAATATTCCCTCCCGGAGCGGCAAGCCGGAGGGCGAAGTCCTGGCGATCCTGGAAGAGGCAGACAGCAAGCTGACCGGCGTGATCGTGGACGACAACGGCAGACTGCTGTTCCGTGCGGACACCATGTCCAAGACGCCCATCCAGATTCAGCGCAAGGACAGCGTCATCTACCACGAGGGCGAAAAAGTCCTGGCTGAGGTGGTACACCGTGGCAGCCGCCATGCGGAACACCGGGTAAAGATCGTATTCAGCTTTGGTGTCTGCACCCGTGCCAGCGTCTGTGCGGACGCTATGCTGGCGGTGCGTGGCGTAAACATCGACTTCCCGGAAGAGGTCATCGCCGAGGCAGACAAGTTGGCGGATGCACCCATTCCCCAGGAAGAATACGACAAGCGCCTTGACCTGCGTGATACCCCGATCTTCACCATCGACAGCGCACACTCCAAGGACCTGGACGATGCCGTCTCCCTGGAAAAGACCGAGACCGGCTATCGCCTGGGCGTGCATATCGCAGACGTTTCCCACTATGTCCGTCCCAAGACTGCCCTGGACAATGAGGCACTGGAGCGTGGCACCAGCATCTACTATGCAAACCAGGTCATTCCCATGCTGCCCACCAGCCTTTCCAACGGCATCTGCTCTCTGAACCCCTGCGAGGATCGTCTGGCATTCTCCGCACTGATGGAGCTGGACGAAAACGGCGAGATCGTGAAGTATGACTTCCGCAAGACTGTCATTCGTTCTGCGGTCAAGGGCGTTTACAGCGAGGTCAACGAGATCCTTGCCGGCACAGCCTCTCCGGAGCTGCTGGAAAAGTACAAGGATGTCAAGCACATGATCCCGGTGATGAACGAGCTGTGCGATATCCGTCTCCGGGAACGCAAGCGCCGTGGCGCACCGGAACTGGAAACTGCTGAGGGCGCTCTGGTCATCAATGACGAGGGTGTCTGCGTGGATGTTGTGGCACGGGAACGTGGCAAGAGCGAGTGCATCGTCGAAGAAATGATGTTACTGGCGAATGAGGCTGCGGCAAAGATGGCACGGGAAAAGAACCTGCCGTTCGTCTATCGTGTCCACGACAAGCCCTCTCCGGAAAAGATCGAGCGTCTGGAACAGATCCTGCTGCGCCTGGGCGTAGAGGTTCCGGTATTCACCGACATCAAGCCCCGTCACCTGGCAGAGATCCTGGACGGCGCACGTGGCACAGAGCTGTATCCGGTACTGAACGTAATGGTGCTGCGCTCTATGGCAAAGGCAGCTTATGCACCGGATCCCATCGGTCACTTTGGTCTGGCGCTGAAGGACTATGCCCACTTCACCTCTCCGATCCGCCGCTATCCCGACCTGGCGATCCACCGCATTCTCAGCAGCTACTGCGAGAACCCGGACACTGCGGCGATCCAGGAGCGTTTCGGCACATTCGTTATCCAGGCGGCACAGCAGTCCAGCGACACCGAAGTCCGTGCCATCACCATCGAGCGTGACTGCGACGACTGCTACAAGGCTGAGTATATGCAGCAGCACCTGGGCGAGATCTTCGACGGCATCGTTGCCGGCGTCACCGATTTCGGTTTCTATGTCTCCCTGCCCAACACGGTAGAGGGTCTGGTACACGTCTCCTCCCTGCCGGAAAGCGACTGGATCAACGACGACAGCATCGCATTCAAGGAAGAACAGGGCAGCAAGAGCTATCGCCTGGGCGACACTGTTCGGGTACAGTGTACCAAGATCGACGTCAACAGCGGCAACGTAGACTTCGCCCTGGTGGAAGAAGGACAAGAGGCTGCGGCAAAGTAAAATGTGTTTCAAAAAAAGAACCATCCCGATTCTGGATCCGGTCTGTTCTCTGTATGGGTAAACGAGAATCGAATTACAAGGAGGACATATCCAATTGCAGAATCCATGGAAAGAATTATCCGTCAAAGAATGGTGGCTGTGGAGCATCTCCATGCTGATCGTGACGGTCTCCAATCTGGTGGGCGGCAGCTTTGACGTGCTGACCCTTGCGGCGACCTGGGTAGGCATCACCTCGCTGATCTTTGCCGCAAAGGGCAACGTATGGGCGCAGTTTCTGATGGTCGCATTCAGCATCCTGTACGGCATCATCTCGTTCCGCTTTCGCTATTGGGGTGAGATGATAACCTACCTGGGCATGACGCTGCCCATGGCGGTCTGGTCGGCAGTCACCTGGCTGCGGAATCCATCCGCCGGGAGCAAAAGCGAAGTGGCGATACGCAGGCTGGAGAAAAAGCACTTCCTGTTCCTGCTGGTGCTGAGCATCGTTGTGACAGGTGCATTTTACTTCATCCTGCGCTGGCTCGAAACGCCGAACATCGTATTCAGCACGCTGTCCGTCACCACCAGTTTCCTGGCGGCATCCCTCACCATGTTGCGCTCATCCTACTATGCGCTGGGCTATGCGGCAAACGATCTGGTGCTGATCGTCCTGTGGGGACTGGCGGCGGCAAAAGACCCGGTCTACATCCCGGTCATCATCAACTTTATGATCTTTTTCATGAACGATATGTACGGCTTTATCAGCTGGAAAAAACGGGAGCGCACACAGCTCTGTGCGTGATTCCCGGACAGAAAATCGAAAAAGGCGAACTGCACTTCTGCGGTTCGCCTTTTGTGTTTCCTGGGGCAGGTACAAAAAATCCCCGATGCAAAACCGCACCGGGGATTCGTATTTCTCTTTGATTTTTCGCTTACTTGCGATCCAGGATGTTGAAAATTGCCATCAGATCGTCGTCAACCGGCTGAGACTGCTGCGGCTGTGCGGTCTGTGCAGATGCGTTTGCATTCTGTGTTGCATTTCCGCTTACCTTTACATCGTTTACCAGCGGATTATCTACCGGAATCGGCTCTTCTGCGGTCTCTTCCTCTGCCGGAGCATCCGGGTCAACCATATCGAAACCAGCAGCGATCACAGTAATTACCATCTCATCCTGCATATTCTCCTTGAATGCAGTACCGAAGATGAACTCGACATCGTCTGCTGCCTTGTCGGTAATCATCTTGGTTGCGATATCCACGTCGGAGGACAGGATATCTTCGCTCATTGCAATGTTGATCAACAGGCGCTTTGCACCAGCGATAGAGGTTTCCAGCAGCGGGCTTGCGATAACTGCGTTTGCAGCCTCCTTTGCCTTGTCCTTGCCGGAGCCGTGACCGATCGCCATGTGTGCATAGCCTGCACCCTTCATGATGGTGGAAACGTCTGCGAAGTCCAGGTTGATATAGCCCTCTTCTACAATCAGATCGGAGATGCTCTTGACACCGGTCTTGAGGACATCATCTGCCAGGGCGAAGGATTCCCGCATGGTCAGCGGCTTGTCCAGACCCTCCAGCAGCTTTTCGTTCGGAATCACGATCAGAGAGTCTACATACTTCCGCAGCTCAGAGATACCTTTTTCTGCCTGGAGCATCTTCTGCTCACGTTCAAATGCGAACGGCTTGGTAACCACTGCAACGGTCAGGATGCCTGCCTCCTGTGCCAGACGTGCAACCACAGGTGCTGCGCCGGTACCGGTACCGCCGCCCATGCCGGCAGTGATAAATACCATATCTGCACCCTTCAGTGCTGCCTCAATCTCATCTCTGTTTTCTTCGGCACTCTTCTCGCCGACTTCCGGCTTGTTGCCTGCGCCACGACCCTTGGTGAGCTTTGCACCGATCTGGATCTTGGTGGTTGCCTTGGAATTATTCAGTGCCTTTGCATCGGTATTGACTGCAATATACTCAATGTCATGTACATCCGAAGATGCCATGCAGTTCAGCGCGTTTCCGCCGCCGCCGCCGACACCGATCACCTTAATATTTACATCGGGATCAAACGCATCTTCATAGATAAAATCAGTCATCTCAACATTTCCTCCTACAAGAACTTCTCTCACAAGCTATAGACCACGCCGAATTCCCGGAAATGTCCCGGCTTTTCGGAGCGCCATGTATACGATCCGCACCGTCCTCTGGACAGACGGAGTCCATCTCTAAAAATACACTTATTATTTTAACACATTTTCGCCGGCATTGCAAGCTTTTTTTTGAAATAAATCACGTTTTTCCCTTTCCCACAAGATTTTCGGGAAAAATCCGTGCCAAATTCACATTTTCATACAGAATTTCAAAGAAAAACCCATTATTGCCATGCCGCCGCAGTGGTCGTTGTCTCAGTTTCGGTCGTTACAGCATTGCCGTTTTCGTCTGTCTCCGTCACGGGGTCGCCGTTTTCATCGGTCGCCATGGTCTGGAGCGGCGCAGTGGTCTGCTGCTCCACGGCATCCTTGTCCCGATAGGAACACTGGTGGTCGCCCACCATGGTGAGGTATCCCACCTTGTCCGGAGCGAGCTGTCCCAGGACAGTCTCCGCCAGGGTGATCTTATAGTCCATATCACCCCAGTTTCCCAGTGAAAACGCCACTCTGCCGTCAAAGGTCAGCGTGATGTCATACTTATCCGTCAGATCCACCGCTGTCAGCGGACAGTCCAGCCCCTTCGCCACACGTGCGGCAATGGCCTGGAAGATCTTATCCTTCTGTTCGTCCTTGGATGCCAGCATCTGTCCCGGCTCCCGGACAGCAGTTTCAAATCCGGTGATGGTGGGAAGCGCAGGATCGGCGTCCGGACCGTTTTTCAGGATCTTTCCGGATGCGCTGACCTGGAGCGTTCCGCTGGAGTCCGTCACATTAAACGCCGGCGTGCTTGGTGTCACGGTAATGACCAGCTTGTCGGGAAAGTTTTTCTGAATGGAAACGCTGTCCACGAACACCATCCGTGCCAGGATGTTCTGCTCCACCTCATCCCGGTTGAGCCGCATCATATTGTCACCGGTATGTACGCCGGAAGCATCCGCAATGTCCTCCGCCGTGTATTGGGGCGCATCGCCTGCGATTTCAATAGTCGCAATGTTGAAAAACACTGTCATTGAAAGGGAAACGCCCACACCGATCACCAGCGCCGCCACCAACAGCCCGTACAGCGGACGCATCCGGTTTCTGCGCCGTCTGCGCTTGGGACTCGTCTGGCTCTGGATCTCTGTTTTTTCCACATCCTGCATCGTTTCAGCTCCTCATTTCCTTTCTGAAAAGTTCATTCCACCCGTGTGATCCTTGCGCCCACACCTTGCAGCACCGTCTCGATCGACTCGTATCCCCGGTCGATGTGGGAGATCTGCCGCACCTCTGTTTTTCCCTGTGCGCCCAGCCCGGCAAGCACCATGGCTGCGCCGCCACGCAGATCTGTTGCCGCCACCGATGCACCGCTCAGCGAGCGCACCCCGGTGACCACGGCGATCCTGCCGGACACGTGGATCTTTGCCCCCATTTTCACCAGGGCATCCACATGACGGTAGCGGTTCTCGAAGATATTCTCTTCCAGGACGCTGACCCCGTTCGCCAGACTCAGCATCGCCATAAAGATCGCCTGGGCATCTGTGGGAAAGCCGGGATGCGGCATGGTACGGATAGACGGCACCGCTTTCAGCCGGCGTGGTGCAAGCAAGTGCAGCCGATCCGGTTCGGGAAATACCCGGCAGCCGGTCTGTTCCAGCACCGGGAGCATATTCTCCATGGGCTGGGTGTTCACCCCACGCAGGCACACCGTACCGCCGGTGATCGCCGCCGCACCCAGATAGGTCACGCCGGCAATGCGGTCGGGCATAATGGCATATCTGCCGCCTTTCAACCGTTCCACGCCACGGATGACCAGAGTGCTTTCCCCGTCTCCGGCGATGTCTGCGCCGCAGGTGCGCAGGAATGCCGCCAGGTCGCAGATCTCCGGCTCTCTCGCCGCATTGTGCAGCACCGTTCTGCCCTCTGCCAGCACCGCCGCCAGCATCACGTTTTCTGTCGCTCCCACCGAAGGGAACGGCAGGTGTATGGCTGCGCCGTGCAGTCCCTCCGGTGCGGTGCAATCCAGCTGTCCCCCATGTACAGAAAAATGTGCGCCCATCTGCCGCAGGGCATCCAGGTGCATATCAATGGGACGGGGACCCAGCTCACAGCCGCCGGGATAGGACAGGTGGCAGCTGCCGGAACGTCCCAGCACAGCGCCCAGAAAAATGATGGACGAGCGCATCTCCTGCATCAGCGCCTCCGGAATGGTATCCGAGCGCAGATCTCTGACCTGCACCGTCACCGTGTGTTCCTGTATCATACAGCGGCAGCCCAGATGGGTCAGAATTCGGCAGGCGGCAAATACATCCGTCAGCCTGGGGCAATTTTCCAAAGTCGTCTCGCCGTCACAGAGCAGCGTCCCCGCCAGAATCGGCAGGGCGCTGTTTTTCGCCCCGTGCAGAAAGATCTCACCCTCCAGCGGTATGCCGCCTTCGATCACCAGTTTTTGCAATCCGCATCACCTCTTTTTATTTCAGTGTATGCGGTTTCGGCAAAATTGGTGAAACCGGGTTTATTTTGTCTTTTGATACAGCGCAGAGACCACATTCCAGATACGCTCATCCGTGTCGGAGATCTCCAGCGCCTTGGCGTTCTGCCCCATCTCCGTGAGACGGCTGCGGTCCTGGTACAGCTTTTCGATCTCCTGGATGATCCGCTCCGGGGACGCATCCTTCTGCTCAATGACGATGGCAGCGCCGGCGTCTCCCAGCACATTGGCGTTGTGCAGCTGATGATTGCCTGTGACAATAGGCGACGGAATCAAGATAGAACCTCTTCCGGCTGCCTCCAGCTCTGCCAGCGTGGACGCACCGGAGCGGCAGATCACCAGATCTGCTGCCGCCAGACACACATCCATATCATTGATGTATTCCGTAATGCGCAGCCGGTCGCTCTTCATGGGGATGCCGGCATCTGCCATGGCTTTGGGGAAAGATTCCTTTCCCATGCCGCCGTAGCCGTGGATATGGTTGATCGCCATACCCTTTTCCGTGTGCCACGGAATCACCTTTGCCATTGCCTCATTGATGCAGCCTGCACCCAGACTGCCGCCGAAGGACAGGATGCACATTCCGTCATCAAAGCCCAGCTTTTTCCGGGCTGCGGCTCTGTCCATGCCGGCGATGCCGCCACGCACCGGGAGTCCGGTGACGGTATAGGCACAGTCCGGGTGGAGATAATCCAGCGCCTTTTCCACGGTGAGCATCACGTGATCGACTTCCTTTGCCAGCATCTTATTGGTAACGCCGGGGAATGCGTTCTGCTCGTGAATGGCGCAGGGAATGCCCATATGCGCCGCAGCGTGGAGAATCGGTCCTGCCACATAGCCGCCTGTGCCGATGGCAATGTCCGGCTGGAACTGTTTCAAGATCTGCTTGGCACGGTGCTGGGATGTTGCCAGATAATACGCCGCCCTGCAGTTCCGCTTGATGTTCTTCCAGTTCAGCTTGCGCTGAAATCCGGCAACGTGCATGGTCTCCAGGGCATAGCCTGCCGCCGGGACAAGGCGAGCCTCCATGCCGTTCGGCGTTCCCACAAAGAGGAACTCTGCCGAGGGGTCATGCTGTTTGATAATGGATGCAATGGCGAGCGCCGGGTTGATATGACCGCCCGTGCCGCCGCCTGCCAATAATACTTTCATGCGTTACCTCCCTGGAGCTGTTCCGTGGTCTCCTCTGCCGGCTTTGCCGCCGGTGCTTTTGCACCCACACGATACCGCACACGGGAGATGTTCAGAACGATGCCCATTTCTGCCAGCTGTAATATCAGCGCCGTACCGCCGTAGCTGAAAAACGGCAGGCTGATACCGGTATTCGGAATCAGATTGCTGACAACTGCAATGTTGAAAAATGCCTGCAGGCCGATGTGCGAGGTCAGACCGATCGCCACCAGCATCCCGAACTTGTCATGGGCGTGCATGGCGATGTGGAATCCACGGATGACCAGCAGCGCAAAAAGCAGCACCACAGTCAGCGCTCCCACCAGACCCAGTTCTTCGCAGACAATGGAAAAGACGAAGTCGTTTTTCGTCTCCGGCAGATACAGATACTTCTGCCGGGATTCGCCCAGACCCAGACCGAACAGTCCGCCCGAGCCAATGGCGATCAGAGACTGACAGGTCTGCCAGGTGTCGCCCAGGCTGTCGGAGAACGGGTCTCGCCAGGAGGCGATACGCTTTCCGATATACTCATAGTGTCCGGACATCAAAAAGCCGATGAGCAGCGCCGCACCCAGCGCCACAGCGCCCAGGATCAGAAACTGCTTGATGTCTGCGCCGCCCACGAAGATCAGAATGATGCAGGTCATGGCAATCAGAACAGTAGCGGAAAGGTGCGGCTCCTTGATGAGCAGCGCCGCCGGCACAGCCATGGCAAACAGCAGCGGCAGCAGACCCTTGCGGAACGACCGCATATTGGCATAGTTCTTCTCGATCACATAGGAAAAGAAAATGACAATGCCGATCTTCATGATCTCGGACGGCTGGAAGTTAAAGCTGCCAATGGCGATCCATCGGGTCGCACCGCCGTCCGTGACGCCGATGCCCGGCACAAATACCATAATCAGCAGCAGGATGGGCAGGACATAGGCACACACGGCAATGAATTTCTTCTGGAGAAAATGATAGTCGATGAGACACAGCACACACATGATGACCAGTCCCACCACTGCGTTTTTGATCTGGCTGACAGCATAATATGTGCCGTCACGTCCTTCTGCGATCGCCCAGGCATAGCTGGCGGAAAACATCATGACGATGCCCATGACCAGCAGGGCGATCACGATGAGAAAGAACGCCAGATCCACTTCGCCGTACCGCACATTGCGCTGCCACAGCGGAAGGCTGAACCGCATCTTCTTTTTTGTTCCGGCAACTTTTGGTTCTGCCATATGCAACCTCCTTTGGTTCTGCTGCTTATAAGATCACCAGCAGCAGTCCGCACAGTCCGGCGATCGCACCGAACAGAGAAAATGTAATCACGATCTTATATTCGCTAAATCCGCTCATCTCGAAGTGATGGTGGATCGGCGTCATCTTGAAGATACGGCGACCTTCGCCGTACTTCTTCTTGGTATACTTGAAATAGGTCACCTGGATCATAACGGAAAGCGCCTCCAGGATATACACCAGCGCCACCAGGATCATGGTGAGATGCTGGTGGGTCGCCAGACCGATGGCTGCCACAGAGGCACCCAGGTACATGGAACCGGTGTCACCCATAAAGCACTTTGCCGGGTGGAGATTCCACACCAGAAAGCCCAGACAGCCGCCTGCCAGCGCCATGGTATACAACGTGTAGTCCTCCATCTGGAGCTTGCTGCAAACCAGGGTGAAGATGAGCATTGCCACCAGCGTCACCGTGCCGCAGAGTCCATCTACGCCGTCGGTCAGATTGACCGCATTGGTGAGATACAGGATGACCAGCACCATCAGCGGATAGTAGAACCACTTGATGTCGAAGGAGGTGAATCCCAGCCCGATGGTGGTGTCACGGTCGCCCAGCCAGTACATTGCCGCCAGCCACAGCACCGCAGCCACCACCTGCAAAACGATCTTCTGCATGGGTTTCAGACCCTCGTTCTGTTTCTTGGCAACCTTGGCAAAGTCGTCGATAAAGCCGATGACACCGAACAGCAGGCAGAACAGCAGACAGCTCAGCACACGCAGTGCCTCACGGTCGCTGAACGGGGAGACGAAGTCAGTCATGCCGAACAAACGGTACAGCACATAGCCCACGCCGGTCGCCACAATGCTGCCCACGATGAACAGGATGCCGCCCATGGTGGGGGTTCCCTGCTTGTTTGCGTGCCAGCTGGGACCGAAGTTGACCTTGATGGGCTGCCCGAATTTCAGCTTGTGCAGCCATGGCAGCAGCGCCTTTCCGCCCAGTGCGGCAATGACAAACGCCAGCAATCCTACGAGAATGTTAATCCAGAACGGCATGATCCGTTTCCTCCTCCTGCTCAAAAATTACGTCAATACAATCTTCCAGGTGCATCCCTCGGCTCGCCTTGAATAAGATCACATCACCCGGACGGAGATACTGCCGGATCACACGGCACAGTTCCCGGCGATCCTCGGTATGATACACAGCGACTTCCTGCATGGCAGCACGCTGTGCCAGATAAAACGATTCCTTTCCGAAACAGAACAGAGCGTCCACCTCGCTGTTTGCCGCCATATCGCCTACCAGCGTATGGAGCTGACGGGACATCTCGCCCAGTTCCAGCATATCGCCCAGCACAGCGACCCGTCTGCCCTTACAGGGCAGGTCACGCAGCACGGTCAGCGCCGCCTTCATGGAGTCCGGGCTGGCGTTGTAACAGTCCGCAATAATGGTATATGCGCCCCTGCGGTAAATATTCTGGCGCAGTCCCACGGTGTGATACTGTGCCAGCGCCTTGCAGATCTGCTCCGGCGCAATGCCTGCCAGCCGTCCCACACAGAATGCCGCCAGCGCATTCATCACATTGTGATCCCCGGCACAAGGCAGTTCCACCGGATAGGTCTTTCCGTCCTCTGTCCGGATGGAAAAGGCGGTGGACTGTGCCTGGCGCTGGATCTCCACAGCACGGACATCTGCCTTATCGCTGTGCATTCCGTAGGAGATGACCGGACGGGACAGTTCCTTTTTCAAAGGCGCAAGCAGGGGATCGTCGCCGTTTACCACCAGCGGCGCATCCTCTGCCATGCCGTCCTGGATCTCCAGCTTTGCCTGGCGGATGCCCTCCTGTGTCTTGAGATTTTCAATGTGCGAATAGCCGATGTTGGTGATTACGCCGATGCACGGCTCTGCCGTCCGGGAAAGGCGGCTGATCTCGCCGAAGTGGGACATTCCCATTTCAATGACAGCTGCCTCGTGGCGGTCCTCCAGCCCGAACAGGGTCTTGGGGAGACCGATCTCGTTGTTGAAGTTTCCCTGGGTTTTCAGGGTGGCATACTGGGATTCCAGCACGCAGGCGATCATCTCCTTGGTGGTCGTCTTTCCCACACTGCCGGTGATGCCCACCAGCGTGGGGTGGAACTTCTCCCGATAAAACCTTGCAATTTGCAGCAGCGCTCTGCCGGTGTGCTTTACCACCAGGCACGGACAGCCCTCGATGGGCTTTTCCGTGACCGCAGCCACAGCCCCTGCCTCGATCGCCTGTTTCACGAAATCGTGCGCATCGAACTTTTCTCCACGCAGCGCCACGAACAGACAGCCCTGCGGCAGGTCACGGGTATCGGTGCTGACGCAGGTGATCTCTGCCTCTACCGGCACATCACAGCCCAGCACATCTTTCAATTCTGACAACATCCAAGGTTTCATCGCATTCTCCCCCAGTTTCCTTATCGCTCCGGAACAAGCGGCAGACAGTCACGCACGATCTCCCGTTCGTCCATATGAATATGTACACCGTTTTTCAATACCTGATAGTCCTCGTGACCCTTTCCGGCGAGAACGATCACATCGCCCGGCTGTGCCATCTGCATACTCCGCAGAATGGCATCCTTCCGGTCGATCACCACCTCATACGGCACATCGCTGCCCTCCAGTCCGGTGAGGATGTCGGCAACGATCGCCTCCGGCTCTTCATCTCTGGGATTATCCGAGGTGATGACCAGAAAGTCCGCATACTTTGTCGCAGCCTTCGCCATCTTCGGACGCTTTGTGGCATCCCGGTTGCCGCCGCAGCCGAACAGACAGATCAGTCTGCCCTTGGTGTATTCCTTCACGCTCCGCAGGATGTTTTCCACTGCATCGGGCGTGTGGGCATAGTCGCAGATCACGGTAAAGTCTCTGCCGGTGGGGATCACCTCACAGCGTCCCCGGACACCGGTGCAGGTCTCCAGCGCCGTGCGGATCTCCCGCATGGACAGCCCCACGGCATGGCAGGATGCCACCGCCGCCAGGGCGTTGGACACGTTGAACATTCCGGTCAGATGCAGGTTCACCGGATAGGACTTTCCGCCGCAGCACAGCCAGAAGCTCGTGCCGTCTGCCCGGAGCTTGATGGCGTCTGCATAGAAATCCGCCTGGCTGCTGCTGCCGTAAGAGATCCTGGGACAGGTCACTTCGCCGTACAGTCGCTTGCCGTATTCGTCATCTGTATCAATAATGGCAGTATCACACCGCTGGAACAGCAGTTTCTTTGCCTGGTAATAGTTTTCCATCGTGCCGTGATAATCCAGGTGATCCTGGGTCAGATTGGTGAACGCAGCTGCTGCGAAATGGGTCTCGCCGATGCGCTGCTGCACCAGACCGAACGAGGACACCTCCATGACCACATCGTCACATCCTGCCTCTGCCATTCTGGCATACAGCGCCATCAGATCATAGACGAACGGGGTGGTATTGTCCGTGTGGATGATCTCGTCCCCGATCTCGTTCTGGATCGTGCCGATCAGTCCCACCTTGTGTCCGTTCTCCGTCAGAATGTGCTTGATGAGATTGGTGATGGTGGTCTTGCCGTTGGTTCCGGTGACGCCGATGAAACGCATCTTCCGCTCCGGATGACCGAACCATGCGGCGCAGAGCTTTCCGTAGAGCGCACGGGTGTCCTCTGTCAGGATCTGCCGGTCGCCCAGCCCCAGGTCGTGGTCAGCCAGCACCGCTGCCGCACCACGTTCCAGCACATCTTTCGCCGCCGTGTGTCCGTCAAAGCGTTCTCCACGGATGCAGGCGAACAGCATTCCCGGCTGTACCTTTCTGGAATCGTCTGTCAGTCCGGTGATCTCCATATCCGGCAGACTGGTTTTCGCATTGTTTTCCAAAAGCGCATATAACTGCATTTCTCTCATCCTTTCTGTGTGTGAAGGTATGAACTCCGGACAGTGCCGCCTAAAACCTGTGCGGCGCTGCCTTTAATCGGTCGCCTCTCCGGCGGACAGGGTCAGTGTGATGGAAGAGCCACGCTGTAGCTGTGTGCCTTCCCTGACAGACTGGCTCTTGACCAGTGCGCCCTCACTGCTTGCGGACGCACCCATCAGCGCATAGTTCAGCCCGTAATAGGACAGGGTCTCGTTTGCCTGGGATGCGGTCATGCCGATCAGATTCGGCACGGTGACCAGGTCACGTGTGGTGGTCTGCTCTGTATACAGCAGCACCTTTCCGCCCTTGGCAACGCTTGTGCCGGTAGTGGGCGACTGGGAAACTACTGTCGAGCCGCTGCCCACAACTTCATAGGTCAGTCCCATCTGTTCCAGCGTTGCCTGCGCATTTTCGATCGTGGCATCCTGGAGCAGCGGAACAGCAACATTCATTTCCTTTGCCTCTTCGTCGGTATATTCCGGATAGAATCCCATATACGGCAGGATCTCCTCCATGATCTCCTGTGCATAAGGCGTTACGACCTTTGAGCCGTAGTAGCCGATCTCCGGATTCGGATAGTCCGCCTGGATCAGCATAATGAGTTCCGGGTCATCTGCCGGTGCAAAGCAGCAGTACGATGCCACATAGTCATCCTCGATATCCCGGGTGGCACGGATTTCTGCCGTACCGGACTTACCGCCGATGCGGTAGCCCTGGATATAGGCGTTATGCGACGGATTGCCGGAAACTACTGCCTCCAGCTGTTCCCGTACCGTTTTCGAAGTTTCTTCCGAGATGATCTGCCGCTTTTCAGTAGTGGTATTTTGCAGGACTGTGTTGCCGCTGCTGTCTACGATATGGTCTACCACATAGGGCTGTACCACATAGCCGCCGTTGATGGCTGCCGCATAAGCGGTAATCAGTTCCAGTGCAGTGGTTTCATTGGTCTGTCCGAATGCGCCGGATGCCAGATCGACCTGTGTCATCTTGTCTTCCGGTACGCATACGCTGGCAACTTCACCCGGCAGGTCGATGCCGGTCTTTTCTGTCAGCCCAAAGCCCTGGAGATAATAGCTGAACTTCTGCACGCCCAGCCGCAGACCGATCTCCATAAACGCCGGGTTGCAGGAATTGGTCAGCGCCTGGGTAAAGGTCTGTGCGCCGTGACCGGAACGCAGCGAGCAGCCGATGTCCAGATCCTGTACCTTCAAAGAGCCGCTGCAATAAAAGCTGTCGTTGTTCAGATCGATCAGATTTTCCTCAAATGCCGACGCAGATGTGAAGATCTTAATGGTAGAACCCGGCGGGTTGATCTCACTGATTGCCTTGTTCCGCCACTGCTTTTCTCTTGCCTCCAGGTATGCGTCCTGGTATTCGCTCTCCGGCAGCTCTTTCAGCTGCGCCGCAACCACCGGGTCGTAGATCTCCGACGGATTATTCAGGTCGAAGGAAGGGCAGGTCGCCATAGCGTAGATAGCGCCGGTTTTCGGGTTCATGATAATGCCAGTGGCACGGTCATTGACCTCGAACTTTTCCACCATCTCGGACATACTCTTTTCCAGATAGTACTGCATGGTGGAATCCAGCGTCAGATACAGGGATGCGCCGTCCTTCGCCTCATAGGTGGTGGAATACCGATAGGGCATTTCCTCGCCGTTTGCCGCCTGTGCGGAAATGATTCTGCCGTCTACGCCGGACAGGTATTCGTCATACTGATATTCCAGACCGTACTGTCCGTCGCCGTCACCGTTGGTAAAACCGATGACTGCCGCCGCCAGTTCATTCTGGGGATAATACCGCCGTGTGGTCGCCTCTGTTCCCACAAAGGTGAGCTTCAGCTTATCAAAATATGTGGTGATCTCGTCTGCCGTGTTCTTTTCCACCTGGGTTTGCAGGACGCAGTATCTGCCGTCCTTGGCAAGCGCCTCCTGCACCTTGGATGCGTCGATCTCCAGCTTTTCCGAGAGGAAAGAGACGATGGACTGTTCCAGCTGGGTCACGTCCACCAGGTTTGCCGCCTGTTCCCCCTTTTCCTCTGCCGCAGATTTTTTCTTGTCGTTGGACTTTTCGATCTCCTTGATCTCATCCCGATACAGTTTCGGGTCAACATATATATTATATACCGTTGCGCTCCACGCCAGCGCTGTTCCGTTGGCATCGTAGATAGCGCCACGGTTTGCGTCCAGGGTCATAGTCCCGAAGTGATAGTTGTTCGCCAGGGTCTCATACTTGGAATTGTCCACGATGGAGACCTTGAACAGCTTTCCGGCAACTGCTGCGCCCATTACCACCAGGACAGTCATGCTGACCGCTGCACGGCGGCGCATCACTGCGGACGCAGAACGTGGTGTCTTTTCCGACTTTGTTTTCTTTTCCTTGGATTCATTTATCATGCGCACGTTCGGCACACCTCCGTTTTTTCTGCAATTTTCCTCTGTTCCCGGTGTATTCTACAGAGCGCAATGCCTGCGTCCATGCCTATATAATAGAATCAGGCAGGGAATCGTTGCCATTACCCCGCCTGTTTCAACCGTCATCCGGGCATATTTCCACAGCGACGGAAATTTCCCATTTTGCAGCAACAGATTCCCTTGCTGCAAAACGTATGCAGGAATGGGGACACCGCCTTGCAACGGTCACCTGTCCGGCAGCCATATGATTGTCAGCCCGACTGTGTGCATTCCTACTCGGTAACTTTATGTGAACTAACAGCATTGCCCCTTCCCTCGTCTGTTCCGGGACATACCGATAGCCAGCATGAGTGACAGGACACCGTTATGCCTGGGCTGCGCCTCATCTCATTGTATGGGCATCAGCCTCGGAGATATGCCACAATATCCTCAAACTTGTGCTTGAGCCGGACAAAAATGTTCTGCTCTTCTCCGTCGATCTCCACGGTATCCTCTGTCTGAATGTCGATATATTGGATCTGGGACTGATCCAGTTTCTGGAGTCCCAGGTGTTGTTCCGCATAATCCTTGATATTGCTGATGGACGCCTTGCCCTCCAGCTCGGTCTGCATCCGCACATTTTCGCTCCGCAGGGTGTTCAGCTCTGCGTTCGCCTCTGAAATGGACGAATAGACCTCGGTCAGTTGCACATAGCTGTTGATAATGACGCTGAACATCAGCAGTGCCAGAATGCCGGCAATGAACACTTTCAGCGCAGCGCCACGCTTTCCGGAGCTGACCCGGAACACGAAAAAGCCCGAAGACGGTGCCTTTTCTTCCTGTGCCGCCGGTTCTTCCGGAACGGTTGATTTTTTCTGATCCGCCATGAATGTCAGCGACTCCTTTCCAGAACCCGCAGTTTCGCACTGCGGCTGCGGCTGTTCTGTGCCAGTTCTTCTGCACTGGGTGCGATGGGCTTTCGGGAAACCAGCTTTGCCTCCGGCGTTCTGCCGCAGACGCACTGGGGAAAGTCCGGCGGACAAATACAGCCCTGGCACCACTGGGCAAACTGCCGCTTGACCATACGGTCTTCCAGCGAATGGAAGGTAATGACTGCCAGTCTGCCGCCGGGTTTCAGCACAGAAAATGCCGCTTTCAGCCCGTTTTCCAGATGTTCAAACTCCCCGTTCACCGCAATGCGGATCGCCTGGAAGGATTTTTTGCAGGGATTTTTCATCCGGCGCACCTTTTGCGGCACACTGCTTTTGATGATTTCCGCCAGTTCCAGCGTGGTGTGAATCGGCTTTTCCTCTCTCGTCCGCACAATATTCCGGGCGATGCTCCGGGCAAAGGACTCTTCCCCGTAGGTGTACAAGATCCGGGAAAGCTCCTGTTCCGAAGCCGTATTCACCAGTTCTTCTGCCGTCATACCGGTCTGACTCATACGCATATCCAAGGGTGCATCGTGGTGATAGGAAAATCCACGGGAATCCTCGTCCAGCTGGTGGGACGAAACGCCCAGATCCAGCAGCACGCCGTCCACCGGGACAACGCCCATCTCCGTCAGCACCGTCTGCATTTCATCATAATTGTGGTGTACCACCGTTGCCGGATAAGGTGCGAGCCGCTCCGTTGCCACGGCAACTGCGTCGGGATCCCGGTCAAAGCCAATGAGCCTGCCGCCGTCCGTCAGACGTTTTGCAATTTCCGTGGAGTGTCCGGCGCCGCCGACGGTGCCGTCCACATAAATGCCGTCCGGGCGAATTGCCAGCCCATCCAGCACCTCGTGCAGCAGCACGGGAATGTGTACAAATTCCATACCTAAAATCCGATTTCCTCTAAGGTTTCCAGCATTTTCTGGGTATCGAAAGCGGCGTTCAGCGCCTCCCAACGAGATTTTTCCCAGATTTCCGCTTTATTGTTTGCGCCGATCACGACAACATCTTTTTCCAGACCGGCAAAACTGCGCAGATCCTGCGGGATCAGCACACGCCCCTGCTTGTCCGGCGTCAGAACGCCTGCCCCGGAAAAGAGCCAGCGCCGGATCTGTCCGCCTTTGGACTCCGGGATCGCTGCAACCTTTGCCGCAAGGCGCTCCCACTCCGTCTCGGAATAGACCGTCAGACAGGGCTGATCCAGTCCTTTTGTCACATAAAATGTTGTCCCTAACACTTCCCGCAGTTTGGTTGGGAAATTCATACGCCCTTTGGCATCTATATTATGGTAATATGTTCCCATCAAGGAAGTCATATTCGATGCCGCCTTTCTGCAAAAAGCTGCGGTTCCGGCATGGAAAGATTCCCCACGCTTAGGGAATTCTCCCCACTTTTCACCGCTATGTTATTATTATACCGTATCTACGGTGAAATTGCAAGAATGCAGCGAAAGAAAACGGGAAAAATATGCCCGAAAAAACGTATTTTTTTTAGACACCTTGCACAAAATCCAGGCAACAAAAAAAGGACGAGCCGAAGCTCGTCCCCTTTTGAAAAACGCATCAGATGCGATTTACTTATTCGTTAATTGCTGTAACGACACCAGAACCTACGGTTCTACCACCCTCACGGATAGCGAAACGCAGACCTTCTTCAATAGCGATCGGCTGAATCAGCTCAACGTCCATTTCAACGTTATCGCCAGGTGTGCACATTTCAACGTCTGCCGGCAGAGTGATGATACCGGTTACGTCAGTTGTTCTGAAATAGAACTGCGGTCTGTAGTTGTTGAAGAACGGTGTGTGACGGCCGCCTTCTTCCTTCTTCAGAACGTAAACCTGACCCTTGAACTTGGTGTGCGGGTGAATGGAACCCGGCTTGCACAGTACCTGACCACGCTCAACCTGGTCACGAGTGATACCACGCAGCAGTGCGCCAACGTTATCACCAGCCTCTGCGAAGTCCAGAGACTTACGGAACATTTCCAGACCAGTTACAACGGTGTTCAGCTTTTCTTCAGACAGACCAACGATTTCAACCGGCTCGTTAACGTTCAGCTTTCCACGCTCTACACGACCGGTAACGACGGTACCACGGCCAGAGATGGTCATAGTATCCTCGATCGGCATCAGGAACGGCTTTGCATCGTCACGTTCCGGAGTCGGGATATACTCGTCAACAGCATCCATCAGTTCGATGATCGGCTTGTAAGCCGGATCGCTCAGATCGTCCGGAGCTTCCAGAGCAGCCAGAGCAGAACCAACGATGATCGGAGTGTCATCGCCCGGGAAGTCATACTCGTTCAGAGTTTCACGAACGTCCATCTCAACCAGTTCCAGCAGTTCCGGATCGTCAACCTGGTCAGCCTTGTTCAGGAATACAACGATTGCCGGTACGCCTACCTGACGAGCCAGCAGGATGTGCTCCTTGGTCTGAGCCATCGGACCGTCAGATGCAGCAACTACCAGGATAGCGCCGTCCATCTGAGCTGCACCGGTGATCATGTTCTTTACATAGTCAGCGTGTCCCGGGCAGTCAACGTGAGCATAGTGACGCTTGTCAGTCTCATACTCAACGTGAGCGGTGTTGATTGTGATACCACGTTCTCTTTCTTCCGGAGCCTTATCGATCATATCGTAAGCTTCGTACTGTGCCTGACCCTTCAGTGCCAGAGTCTTAGTGATAGCAGCAGTCAGAGTGGTCTTACCATGGTCAACGTGACCGATGGTACCAATGTTTACATGGGGTTTGGTTCTTTCAAATTTAGCCTTTGCCATTGGAATAATCCTCCTCAATATAAAATTCAAGTAGTAATGCACTTAACGAGAAGTGTTACCTACATTGTACCAGATTTCAGATCAAATTGCAAGTGTTTTTTGAAAAAAACAGTGATTTTTTCAAAAAAGATTACTTCTTGCGATCTGTCATGATCTTTTCAGCGATGTTCTTCGGAACTTCCTGATAGCTGTGCGGTTCCATTGCATACTGACCACGACCCTGTGTGTTGGAACGCAGGTCGCTGGTGTAGCCGAACATTTCGGACAGCGGAACCAGAGCGTCTACCTGAACAGTACCGGTACGAGTTTCCTGACCCTGGATCTGACCACGGCGGGAACTCAGGTCACCGATAACAGTACCGGTGTATTCGTCCGGAACGGTAACGGAAACCTTCATGATCGGTTCCATCAGAATCGGCTGTGCCTGCTTCATTGCTTCCTTGAAAGCGATAGAGCCGGCGATCTTAAATGCCATTTCAGAGGAGTCGACTTCGTGATAGGATCCATCGTACAGTTCAACCTTGACATCGACTACTTCGTAGCCTGCCAGGATACCTGCCTGCATTGCGCCACGGATACCAGCATCGACTGCCGGGATGTATTCCTTCGGGATCGCACCGCCGACAACCTTGTTGGTGAACTCATAGCCCTTGCCGGATTCGTTCGGGGATACACGGATCTTAACGTGACCGTACTGACCGGAACCACCGGACTGCTTCTTGTACTTGTAGTCCACATCAGCGTTGCCCTTGATGGTTTCCTTATAGGATACCTGCGGAGCGCCGACGTTTGCCTCAACCTTGAACTCACGCAGCAGACGGTCTACGATGATATCCAGGTGCAGCTCGCCCATGCCGGCGATGATGGTCTGACCGGTTTCCTCGTCTGTCCAGGTACGGAAGGTCGGGTCTTCTTCTGCCAGCTTTGCCAGCGCAATACCCATCTTGTCCTGACCAGCCTTGGTCTTCGGCTCGATTGCCAGCTGGATAACCGGTTCCGGGAATTCCATGGATTCCAGGATTACCGGAGCCTTTTCGTCGCACAGTGTGTCACCGGTGGTGGTGTTCTTCAGACCAACAACGGCTGCGATATCGCCTGCGTATACAGTTTCGATATCCTTTCTGTGGTTGGAGTGCATCTGTACGATACGTCCCATACGCTCCTTGTTGTCCTTGGTAGCGTTCAGAACGGTTGCGCCTGCGTTTACAGTACCGGAATATACACGGAAGAAGCACAGCTTACCAACAAACGGGTCAGTTGCGATCTTGAATGCCAGTGCTGCGAACGGCTCGCTGTCGGAAGAGTGACGAAGAACTTCTTCGCCGGTTTCCGGATCAGTACCCTTGATAGACGGTACATCCAGCGGAGACGGCATATAATCTACGATAGCGTCCAGCAGTTTCTGTACGCCCTTGTTACGATAGGAAGTACCGCAGGTAACCGGAACCATCTTGTTTGCGATGGTGGACTTACGGATGCAAGCCTTGATCTCGTCGATGGTGATTTCTTCATCGTTAAAGAACTTCTCCATCAGAGCGTCGTCCTGCTCAGCAACGTGTTCCATCAGTTCCTGGTGATATTCCTCAGCCTTTTCCTTCAGGTCATCCGGAATTTCTTCCACACGGATGTCCTTGCCCAGGTCATCATAGTAAACATAAGCCTTCATCTCAACCAGGTCGATGATGCCCTTGAATTCGTCCTCAGAGCCGATCGGCAGCTGAATCGGAACAGCGTTACACTTCAGACGCTCGTGCATCATGTTGACTACGTTGTAGAAGTCAGCGCCCATGATGTCCATTTTATTGACATAAACCATACGAGGAACCTGATACTTGTCAGCCTGTCTCCATACAGTTTCTGTCTGCGGTTCTACACCGCCCTTTGCGCACAGTACAGTAACAGAACCGTCCAGTACACGCAAAGAACGCTCAACTTCTACTGTGAAGTCAACGTGTCCCGGGGTGTCGATGATGTTGATTCTGTGACCTGCCCAGTGTGCAGTAGTTGCAGCAGATGTGATTGTGATACCACGTTCCTGCTCCTGTTCCATCCAGTCCATAGTAGCGGCACCCTCGTGGGTCTCGCCGATCTTGTGGTTGATACCGGTGTAGAACAGAATACGCTCGGTAGTGGTTGTCTTACCGGCATCGATGTGCGCCATGATACCGATATTTCTGGTTTTTTCCAGGGAACAATCTCTAGCCATAGATGATCCTCCTTATACAGCAGCGCAGTGCGCTTACCAGCGGTAGTGTGCAAACGCCTTGTTTGCCTCTGCCATCTTGTGTGTATCGTCACGCTTCTTGCAGGCACCGCCGGTGTTGTTCAGTGCATCGAGAATCTCTCCTGCCAGACGCTCCTTCATTGTCTTTTCGTTCCGCAGTCTGGAATACTTGGTGATCCAGCGCAGACCCAGAGTCTGACGGCGTTCCGGACGAACTTCCATCGGAACCTGGTATGTGGCACCGCCCATACGGCGAGCCTTTACTTCCAGAACAGGCATTACATTGTCCATAGCCTCCTGGAACATTTCCAGTGCATCCTTGCCGGTCTTTTCAGCAACGATGTCGAATGCACCGTAAACAATCTTCTGGGCAACGCCCTTCTTGCCGTCTACCATCACATTGTTGATGAGACGGGTTACGAGCTTGGAGTTGTAAATCGGATCCTCCAGCACGTCACGTTTTGCGATTTTACCTCTTCTTGGCATTTTCGCTTCCCTCCTTCACAATAATTCATGAATTCACAGGTACTCAATCGGGCGGCATCCGTTCAGCGGATGTTCCGCCGACCGTAGGGCCAATGGAGAGGAATACGCCGGCATTGCAGCAATGCCAATCTATATTCAAATCTCCACAGTTCCCGTGGTGATCTCAGTTTTCCTGTTACGCCGGAGCAGTTTTCACGCCGCTCCTGATTTTTGGTCAGTGTGTAAGCCCTGAAAAGCAGTTCTTACTTCTTGCCGGCCTTCGGTCTCTTTGCACCGTACTTGGAGCGAGCCTGCATTCTGTTTGCAACGCCCTGTGCATCCAGAGTACCACGAATGATGTGATAACGCACACCAGGCAGGTCCTTTACACGGCCGCCACGAATCAGAACAACGCTGTGTTCCTGCAGGTTGTGGCCGATACCCGGAATGTAAGATGTTACCTCATAACCGTTTGTCAGCTTAACTCTGGCAATCTTTCTCATAGCGGAGTTCGGCTTCTTCGGTGTAGCAGTACGAACTGCTGTGCAGACGCCTCTCTTCTGCGGAGAACTCTGATCTGTGGTAATCTTCTTCTTGGCATTATAGCCCTTCTGCAGTGCCGGAGCGGTAGACTTGTACTGCTGTACCTTTCTTCCCTTCCGAACCAACTGATTAAAAGTAGGCATAATTTTCCTCCTTTACAAAAAAATAGATAGATTGCAGCAGGCAAACCTGCCGCATCTTTTTTATTTTATCACAGCCTGTCTCTACTGTCAACACTTTTACAGAAATTTTACATTTTTATCGTTCCGGAGCGCTTTCTGCTGTCTGCTTCCCTTTATTTAATGGTATACTGCCTGTCTGTTTCCGCCGGCGCAGCACCAGCAGATACAGTACCGCCAGATATACCAGACAGCCGCCTGCCGCTGCCGCCGCCGCAGAGGGCAGCATTCCCAGCGCAGCCGTCTGTTCCCGGCAGAACCACGCCGCCGCCGTACAGTACCCTGCTGCAAGCACAATGGGTAGCAGGGTTCGCATTAGATGCAGCGGCTTTTCCAGACAGCGCCGCAGCTGCCACAGGATCAGTCCCAACAGCACCAGGTAACACAATGATGTGGCGATCCCTGCGCCGGTGATGCAGAACGCCGGGCGTGGAATCAGCACTAGGTTGCCCAGGAGTTTCACGCCGACCCCTGCCAGCATACATACCACCGGAACGGCGGCTTTCCCTACGCCCTGCAAAATGCTGCAAAGCGGAAAGGTGAGACAGAGGCAGACCATACCGGGGAGCAGCGTGCGGAGTGCCTCTGCGGCGATGGCAGCCTCTTCGGGTCTGCCGGCGTAGAGAATGTGCATCACCGGCTCTGCCAGCGCCCACAAGCCGCCTGCCGCCGGGAGCGCCATTGCCGCCGCTGCACCGGTTACCGAACGAATATGCGCCGCAACCCCTTCCCGATCCTGTTTTGCCCAGAGCGCCGCCGCACAGGGCAGTGCGCTCTTCCCCAGCATATTGGTCACAGACGGCACCAGGTTGAACACCGTGATCGCCATGCCGGTAAACGAACCGTAGACAAACGCCGGAAAATCCGGTGCAGATGCAGCTGTCCCGAACCGCCGGAGCAGTTCCCCGCTGTGCAGCATCTGCGCCCTGCCCAGACAGCGCATCATGGTCACCAGATCCAGCAGCGAGGTGAGATTCGTCACCAGAGACCCCAGCGCCACCGGAATCATCACATAGAGCAGCCGCCGGAAGATCTGCCCCATGGGTGCAGCCGGTGCATTGCCCCGTGGCAGGCGGTTCCCGGAGCGCAGTCCACGCAGCAGAAAGTACAGCCAGCCCACGGCGGTGGACAGCGTCACACCCAGCACTGCCCCGGCAGCCGCCAGCGCAGAAAGCGGCACGTCCGCCGGCACACGGCGGCAGACGATTTCCGGATGCGCCAGCACCCACTGGCACAGCGCCAGTCCCAGCCCCAGCTTTGCCACAGCCTCCAGCGCCTGGGAAACCGCCGTAGGCGTCATGTTCTGCAATCCCTCCCAGTAGCCACGTTCCACTGCCGTCAGACAGCCAAACAGCGCTGCCGGCGCAATGGCGAGCAGCGAAAACAGGGCATAGGGCTGCGCCGCAACCAGGGCGGCGAACGGCTCTGCCAGCAGGAACATACACAGGCTGAGGAACAGCCCCAGGACGCCGCAGGCAAGGCGTGCCGTATCCCGGATACGCCGCACCTCTGCCCAGTGTTCCAGCGCCGCCGCACGGGAGACCGTCTGCGCCACCGCCGCCGACAGCCCGGTGACCGACAAGGCATACACCGGCAGCAGCAGCCCGTAGGCAGTGCTGAAATATCCCATTCCCGTACCGCCCAGCACATTGGTCAGCGGTATTTTGAAACACGCTCCCAGCAGCTTGGCGATCATGGCAGATGCCAGCAGCAGCGCAGAGCCTTTCCAGAACGATTGCTTTCGAAACATAGCTTTTCTCCTGTCCGCATAATTTTTTGCACCGGATAGAAAAATTTATGTTGCCGAAAACGAAAATATGTGTTATAATAGAGTGGTAATGCCGCCCGAGGCGGTATGGAGAGCCTGCACAAAGGCTCTAAAGACAGCACCGCACAAACTTTGTGCAGTGCTGCCTGAAAATCCTGTGCAGCTGACGGATACTGTATCCGGTCAAAACGCTGTCTGAAAGGAAGAATGTACCCATGCAATACAAATTTGCAGAAAATGTTGACGCATTGCAGCCCTCTGCGATCCGTGAAATTTTGAAATTCACCAGTATGCCCGGTGTGATCTCTTTTGCCGCCGGCAGCCCTGCGCCGGAGGCGTTTCCGGTAGACACCATCCGGGAGATCTCGGCAGAACTGCTCCAGAAGGATCCACTCCTGGCGCTGCAGTACAACATCACAGAAGGATATCCGAAGCTCCGTGACCTGCTGAAACAGCGGATGGCAAAGCAGAACTGTTTCGACGAGACGGCAGACGATCTCATCACCACCTCCGGCGCACAGCAGGCAAACGAGCTTTCCTGCAAGGTGCTGCTGAACCGGGGCGACACCCTGTTCTGCGAGGCTCCCAGCTTTATCGGCTCGCTGAATGCGTTCCGCTCCTACGGCGTAGACCTGGTGGGCGTTCCCATGGAAGAGGACGGCATGGACTTAGCCGCTCTGGAAGAGGCAGTCAAGGCAAGCAAAAGCCCCAAGCTGGTCTATGTGATTCCCAACTTCCAGAACCCCACCGGCAGAGTGATGTCTCTGGAAAAACGTAAGGGACTGTACGACCTGGCGTGCAGGTATGACTTCATCATTCTGGAGGACAACCCCTACGGCGATCTCCGGTTCGCCGGCACAGACGTTCCGTCCATCAAGAGCCTGGACACCGAACACCGTGTCATCTACACCGGCAGCTTTTCCAAGATCCTGGCGCCGGGTCTCCGTGTGGGCTATGTGAGCGCACCGAAGGAGATCATCTCCAAGATCACAGTCTGCAAGCAGGTCTCTGACGTCCACACCAACATCTGGGCGCAGGCTGTCTGCGCAGCATTTCTGGAGCGCACCGACATGGACACCTATCTGGACGGTCTCCGTGCGGTATACCGCCGGAAGTGCAATCTGATGGCAGACGGCATCCGCAGCCACTTCTCCGGCAAGGTCAAGTGGGAAATGCCCCAGGGCGGTCTGTTCCTGTGGTGTACTCTGCCGGATGACTGCGATATGCCGGCATTCTGCACCAAGGCAGTCAAGGACTACTCCATCGCCGTCGTTCCGGGAAATGCGTTCCTGGTAGACGAAACCGCTCCCACCTCTTCTTTCCGTCTCAACTATTCCACACCGTCCGACGAACTGATCGTCAAGGGAATCGAGATCCTGGGCAAGATGACAAAAGAGATCCTGGGCGCATAAGCAAACGAAAGGAATTTATATAAAATGGCACAGAAAAAAGAACACGTACAGACACATTATCTGGTAACTGAAAACTATCTGCTGACAAGAGGCGCTGCGCTGCACTTTCCGGCAAAGCAGTTCTCTGGCTTGATCTCCGACGAACACAGCGTTTACGGCGTGGTCATTGATATGCCCATCGATCCACGCACCCTGTCCACCCTGGTGGTATACATCAACGGTGCGGCAAACCTGTACTTCAACAACGGCGGTTCCTACACCGGTGCATCCCAGCGGTATCAGACCGTGGTACAGGCAGGCAGACTGCTGGTGGCAAATGCACCCCGCATCCTGGGCGAGGCAACAAAGACCACTTCTTTCGCACTGCCCACCTCCCAGCCCCATCACATCTATCTGCTGACCAAGAGCGGCATCTACGAAAAGAAGGTGCTGCCCACAGCGATCAAGGAAGAAAGCACCGATATGCAGGCGGTTTATTTCCTCTATCAGCAGGTTATGCGGGAACTGCGTTCTGCGCAGCTGAAAGACCGTGCATCGGCTCAGAAGTAAAGGCAGCGCTCTATGATTCCATATGAAAAGAAAGAACATTATACCATCGACGACCTGGCAGAGATCGTGACACTGCTCCGCAGTGAAGAGGGCTGTCCCTGGGACAAGGTGCAGACACACCAGTCCATCCGCTCAGACCTCATCGAGGAGACCTATGAGGTCATCGAGGCGATCGACCAGGACGACCCGGAAATGCTCCGGGAAGAGCTGGGCGACCTGCTGCTCCAGGTAGTATTCCACACCCGTATCGAAACGGAACAGGAACACTTCACCCTGGAGGATGTCTGCACGGATATCTGCAACAAGCTGATCGTCCGCCATCCCCACGTATTCAGCACGGTCCAGGCAGACACCACGGAAGAGGTGCTGAAAAACTGGGATGCCATCAAGAAAGAGACCAAGCACCAGACCACACGCACCCAGACCCTGGAGGCTGTGGCAAAGACGCTGCCAGCACTGATGCGTGCGCAGAAGGTCTGCAAGCGTGCAATGAAAGACCACAACCGCTTTCTGTGCAACGAGTCTGCACTGGCGAGCGTGACCGAGTGCAAGCACACTCTGGAAGAGGCAATGCACATGGAAGATCCGGAACAGATCACCCGTGCTATGGGTGAACTGCTGTTCTGCTGTGCCGGCATGGCGCAGACCCTGGGGCTTTCCGCAGAACAGGTGCTGACCGACACCACGAACCAGTTCATCAGCTGTTTCCGTGTCATGGAAGAGACCTGCGCCGCAGAAAATCGTCCCATGGAGACGCTCTCCAACGGCGAGTGGAACGCACTCTGGAAAAAGACAAGACGCAGTCTGGAAGAGGAGGACTAAGCCATGCGGCTGGACAAATATCTGAAAGTTTCCCGGCTCATCAAGCGCCGCACCGTGGCAAACGAGGCGTGTGATGCCGGAAAGATCCTGGTAAACGATAAGACCGCAAGAGCCTCTTATGACGTGAAGCCCGGCGATCTCATCGAGATCCAGATGGGGCAGAAGTCTCTGAAGGTTCGGGTGGAACAGGTGTCGGAAGTCGTCCGCAAAGAGGACGCCGCCGGACTGTATGCCGTCGTTTCCGAATAAAGCAAAAGTCACTTTACAGGAGCGGACAGCAGATGCTGTCCGCTTTTTTGGTCACCATCTTCATGAATAAAACATAAGTTTTCAGAAAATATGTTTCTGTTTTTGACTTTTTATTTTTACGCAGAAAGCGCATCTCCATCTGCGAAAACTGCAAAATGCTCATTTTATGCAAACAGCTGTTCGCTTTCCAAGGGCATATTTTTTCTTATGTATCTATAAGAAAAACAAGCTGTTTCACCATTTTTCGCACCTTTGGCGCATTTGGGCAAAGTGCCACGAAATCCACTGAGGAAATTGCATAAAATGCACGAAGTTTTCATCCGAATCTTGGTACAATAGTACATTGACAGTTTGCTACAAAAAATGATATAATTTGAATATAGAATTTGTGTGCTTGAGGGGGCATACAGTTCCATCCGACCCTGCGGAAACGGTGAGGGTGCATTCGTGAAAAAATACGGACGGCAAAGAATGCGGCTGTCCACGATGGAGGGTAAGTTTATGGAGAATTTGGGCTACCTGCTGCAGGATGACGACATCCCGCAGGCTGTGAAACGGCGCAGCGTAAAAGAAAAATCCGAATCCGTTCAGCTGGAAAATGTATCAAAAAAGTATTTGTTTGCCAAGCGTGCCATTGACGTGATCCTGTCGTTCTGTGCAGTTGCTGTACTGAGCGTGCCGATGCTGCTGATCGCTCTGGTCGTCTTTTTGCAGGACTTCCACAATCCGATCTTCAAGCAGGTACGTGTCACAAAGGACGGACGGTTCTTCACCATGTATAAATTCCGCACCATGTGTGTGAATGCAGAGCAAAAGCTGGAAGAGCTGCGCTCGCAGAACGAGGCTGACGGTCCGGTCTTTAAGATGAAGAAGGATCCCCGTGTTACACCCATCGGCGGATTCCTGCGAAAGACAAGCCTGGACGAGCTGCCCCAGTTTTTCAACGTGCTGAACGGCTCCATGAGCCTGGTCGGTCCCCGTCCGCCTCTTCCGAAAGAAGTGGAAAAGTACACCCCGTACCAGATGCACCGTCTGGATGCAAAAGGCGGCATCACCTGCTACTGGCAGTGTTCCGGCAGAAGCAACATTATGTTTGACGAGTGGGTTGAGCTGGATCTGAAATACATCCGTGACCGCTCCATCTCCACCGATGCAAAGATCCTGGCAAAAACTGCGGTTGCAGTTCTGCGCAGAGACGGCGCTGAGTAATTCCTTTCCGAATAATATGATATAGCAAATATAACAACGCCCGGCATGACCGAAAAGCTGTCATGCCGGGCGTTTTGGTTTTAAGGCAACACCGCACAGAGTTTGTGCGTAAGATGCGCAGTCGGATTTTTCGGCAGATTGCACAGAAATTTCGCAGGCATACTGTCGTATGTCAAGAAATTTCTGTGCGGTATGACGGAAAATCAGCAAGCAGATTGCGTGCAAAGCCGTCAGGCGGGCTTTGTGCGGTGTTGCCTTAATTGTTACAGGTTGCCGGTGCGGTGCATGGCAATGGCAATCGCCGCCAGAGGCGCAGTTTCACAGCGGAGAATGCGGTGTCCCAGCCAGACCGGAACAGCGCCGTTCTGCTTGAGCTGTTCTGCCTCTTCCGGGTCAAAACCGCCTTCGCTGCCAACCACCAGGGCAAGGGTACGGCAGTCCGTCAGATCGACCTCGCTGAACCGGACGCCGCCGCCTTCATACAGCAGCAGTGTCCGGTCTGCCTGCTGCATCTCTGCACACGCCTGGGCAAAGGTGAGCATGGGTGCAACTTCGGGAATGATGCCACGCCCTGCCTGTTTTGCCGCAGACGCTGCAATTTTTTGCAGCCGTGGCAGCTTTTTCTGAAACTCCGCCGCCTTGGGACGGGAGATGCAGCGTCTGGTCAGCACGGGGACGATGCGCACAGCGCCCAGCTCCACGGATTTCTGGATGACCTGCTCCAGCTTGTCCGCCTTTGGCACAGCCTGATACAGCGTCAGCGCTACGGTAGGTTCTGCGGCACACAGTTCCGAGGAGACCACATCCAGATGGACTTCCTCCGGCGTAATGGAGCGTATCTTACACTGATAGTCCCGTCCGTAAGCACACACCGTCAGCATCTCTCCCACACGCATCCGCAGGGAAAGCCCGATGTGCCGGGCATCCGGTCCGGTGATGCAGACATCCGATTCGTCTAGTTCTTCTAAAAAAAATCTTGGCATAACGATTTCCCTTTCTTTTGACAGGTTGGTGCAGCGGTTTTCGCTGGACACGGCACAGCAATTTCGCACAAAAATCAATTTTAAGAAAGTCCCCCTTGAAAAGGGGGATGTCAGCGTAAGCTGACAGGGGGATAATCCCTCTGAATACTTTTTATAGAGCGTCCTCCTCGTAAAGATTCTCCCTTTTCAGGAGGACTTTTTGACGCTTGATTTGCACAGCAATTTCGTATTCTCAGTTGACAACCGCCGGAAAATGTGATAGAGTATAAGGTAGCATATACATTGGAAAGGAACTGATACCTCATGACATATAGAACCCATACCCTCCGGCGCATCCTGACCTGTGCCGCTGCTGCCGCACTGCTCTGCACCAGCTTTGCCGGATGTTCCGGCGATTCTTCTTCCAGCAGCGAATCCGGCATCAACGTGGACATGGAAGACCTGGAATACGGCGCAACCATGCGTGACGACACCAGCCGTGCCGTGCCGCTGGAATATGACAAGCGCTTTCTGGAGGACGGTGAGCTGGACGCTCTGGCAAACTACTACGGCTCTATCCAGAACGAAGATGTAGCACTGTTTCAGTCCTGCACCGTTTCGGAATACATGGAATCCCTTTACAAAAATGCCTACGGCGACCTGCTGGACGACAGCGCCTATGTATCCCAGCAGAAGAAAAGCTATGAAGACCAGATGGGCGGCGCTTTTACGTTCTCTCAGATCATGGTAAACGGATGCCTGAAACAGGATGAGACCGGCTCTAACGCAGAATACCTCACCGGTATGCTGGACGAGCTGAACGGCGACAGCAACTACTGCGCAGAACACATGGAAAGCTGCAAGACCCTCACCGTACAGCCGGTCATCACCAACGGCACAGACACCACCTATTGTGACGAAGTCACCGTATTCATCATCGAACTGGACAACAAATATTACGTTTGTGCGTGAGAAACCGCACCGCAAAAGCATCCGTCCGGCGCAGTCTGTTAGGATTCAGACTGCGCTTTTTTTGTCTCTGGTGTTTCCTCTGTCTCCGTCTCCGGCACTTCTTCCGGTTCGGGCGCATCCGGCTTGCGGTAGATCGCAGTGATGCCCTCTGTCTGTTGATTTTGTGCTTCGACAAGTTTTTCTGCCGCCTCTTTTTCATGGCACTCCCGCATCTTGTCCGAAAGCTGATCCATCGCCCGGCGATAGCGCCAGAACAGCAGGATCATGGCGATCAGATACACGACGGTCACGATTCCGAGAATCCAGGCAAGCTTGTGGTCACCCATACTTTTGTCCTTTCTTTGAAAAAGTCCGCCGCCCATAACGGACAGCGGACTTTTCATAAAACCGGTTGCTTTCTGGTTGGGATAGCTGGATTCGAACCAGCGGAATGACGGAGTCAAAGTCCGTTGCCTTACCCCTTGGCTATACCCCAATCTCTTTTGTGCATATGCCCACCGACCAGGAGCATATGTTTCAGTATACCATACCTTTCCGAAAAAGTCAAGCGTTTTTTCAATTCGGACATCCGGCAGGCTTTGTCCCATGCGAACCTTCCAAAAACCGCTGGTTTCAGCGGCTGTTTTTTTCGCAATTCTTCTGAATTCTCTTGCAAATTAAATCTTTTTATGCTATAATTGTGTTGTTCCTGTTGCGATTCAGCGACAGAAACCACATATACTCGAAACAAAACGCCGGGACAGCATTTCGTCCCGCAGAGAATACAACTGGAGGTTTATATTATGGGTTTGATTCGTGCAGCAGCAGGTGCAGTAAGCGGCACTCTGGCAGATTCCTGGCTGGAATATATCACAGCCGGCGACATGGGCGCAAACACCGTTCTGACAAGAGGGGTACAGATCAAGCGCGGCAAACACGGCAGCAACACCAAGGGAACGCCGGACATCATTTCCAACGGCTCCCGCATTGAGGTAGGTCCGAACCAGATGATGATCCTGGTGGACAGCGGCCGCATCGTGGACTACACTGCCGAAGAGGGCTGCTATGAGGTGTTCCTCTCCTCTTCTCCGTCAATGTTCAACGGCGAACTGAAAGATTCCGTCCGGGAATCCTTCGAGCGCTTTAAGTTCGGCGGTCAGCCGGGCAAGTCCCAGCAGGTCTACTTCATCAACTTGCAGGAGATCCGTGGCATCAAGTTCGGCACACGCAACGCCCTGCAATACTTCGACAACTTCTATAACGCAGAGCTGTTCGTACGCTGCCACGGCAGCTATTCCGTGAAGATCACCGATCCGCTGAAATTCTTCATGGAAGTCGTACCACGCAACGCATCCAATCTCACATTCGATGCCCTGGGCGACCAGTTCAACATGGAATTCCTCACCGCACTCCAGTCTGCCATCGGTCAGATGTCCGTGGACGGTGTCCGCATCTCCGCCCTGCCTTCCAAGAGCATGGAACTGTCCAAGTATATGGCAACCGTTCTGGACGAGGACTGGACACAGGCACGTGGCATGGATATCTGCGCCGTGGGCATCGCCAGCATCAGCTACGACGACGAGAGCAAGGCGCTCATCAATATGCGCAACCAGGGCGCTATGATGGGCGACCCCAGTGTCCGTGAGGGCTTTGTGCAGTCGGCTGTGGCAAAGGGTTTGCAGTCTGCCGGCTCGAACCGTGCCGGCGCAGGGCAAGCGTACATGGCAATGGGCATGGGAATGCAGGGCGCAGGCAACTTTATGGCAAGCGCATCTGCCACCAACGCACAGCAGATGCAGCAGCAGGCAGCGGCACAGGCTGCTCCGGCAAACGGCTGGACCTGTACCTGCGGCACAGTCAACAGCGGCAACTTCTGCACCAACTGCGGCGGCAAAAAGCCTGCGCCTGCCGGCACCTGGAAGTGCGGCTGCGGCGCAGAGAACACCGGCAATTTCTGCACCAACTGCGGCAGCAAGAAACCGGAGCCGTCCGGCGCATGGAAGTGCAGCTGCGGCACAGAGAATACCGGTAACTTCTGCACCAACTGCGGCAGCAAGCGTGGATAAGTGCCGACAAAGGAGAAAACATGAATACCGTACAATATAAATGCCCCAACTGCGGCGCAGAGCTGACTTTCGACCCGGAGCATCAGAATTTCAACTGCGAATACTGCGACACCAGCTACACCGAGGCAGAAATGCAGCAGCTGTACCAGAACATGGAACAGCAGGCGAACCAGAATGCGGATGCCGCTGCGGAGACGCTGGAAAGCGAAAACGACGACAAGGCGTTTGAAAACGAGACACGTCTCTACACCTGTCAGAACTGCGGCGCACAGATCATTGCAGAGGCAGAGACTTCCGCCACATTCTGCTACTACTGCCATGCCCCGGTGGTTCTCGCCGGACGGCTCACAGGCGAATACAAGCCGGCATATGTGCTGCCCTTTGCAGTCACACGGGATGCGGCGGTGAAAAAGTTCCACGACTGGTGCAAAAAGCGCTGGTTTCTGCCCAGAAGTTTCACTTCGGAAAAGCAGCTGGAAAAGATGACCGGCGTCTATGTGCCGTTCTGGCTCACCAACTGCGACGCCAAAGCCGATGTGACAGCGCTCGCCAAAAAGGAGCGCAGCTGGCGGCAGGGTGACTATCGTGTCACAGAGACCAAGGAATATGCCGTCAAGCGTCTGGCGAAAGTCCCCTACCGTGGCGTACCGGCAGACGGCTCTCAGAAGATCGAGGATGCGCTGATGGATGCCATCGAGCCGTTTTCCTACGATAAGATGAAACCCTTTTCCATGAAGTACCTCAGCGGCTTTATGGCGCAGAAATACGACGTGCCGTATGACCAGATCCTGCCACGGATTCACAAGCGCATCGACACCCACGCCGTAAAGGTAGTGGAACGCTCCATCACCGGTTACAGCTCGCACGTGGTGACCTCACACAACGTCCAGATGGAGAACATCCGCCACGACTACGTCCTGCTGCCAGTCTGGTTCATGCACTACCAGTACCACGGAAAGGACTACGACTTCGCCATGAACGGTCAGACCGGCACACAGGCAGGCACACCGCCGCTCAGTTGGCCCAAGGCGCTGATCTGCAGCGGCGTGATAGCGGCTGCTGTGATAGGACTTGCAATACTGTTAGGAGGGTATTTGTTCCGATGAAATTATTTTGGAAATGGACAGCGGCGGCTCTGGCTGCCGGCATCTGTGCCTGCAATTTTGCGTTTCCCTCCGTCTCGGCGAAAACCGAGGATTCCAGCAGCAATGTCTATCTCTGTGACGAGGGAGATTTTCTGTCGGACAGCGAATTCCAGACAGCAATGGAGGAACTCCAGAACGCAGCAGATGAAAGCGGCATGAACGTCGCCTTGTGGATCGGCAATACCGAGATCGGAGACGGCTCTGACGAAGATACCGTTGCATTCTGCGACGATACCTACGAAGAACTCTACGGCATCGACACCGACGGCGTATTCCTCTATCTGGATATGTCCGGAGCATATTCCCTATACGACTATCTCTCCACCAGCGGCAAGGGACAGTTCTACTACAGCAACGGCGAAGATTATGACCGTGTCAGCACTATGATTCAGGACGTAGAGGAATATCTGGAGCGTGGAAACGAGGATCTGCCGTCTGCGATCCACAGCTTTTGTCACGATCTGGAATACTACGCCGATCGGGGCGCTCCCTCTGACAAATACTACACCTACAACAAGAGTACCGGAAAGTACCTCATTTTGCAGGACGACCAGGTACAGCAGGTGGATAAACTGCCGTCAGAATATACCGCCGTATTCAGCTGGGGAACGATCATCGTCCTCGCCGTTGCAGTAGGACTGATCGCATTTCTCATTGCCCTGCTGAGCATCCGGAAACGGTATCAGTTCAAGACTGCCGGCAGTTTACAGCGATATCTGGTCACCAACGATGTGCAGTATCTTGAACGCTCCGACCAGTTTATGCGCACCTACACTACTCGCACCCGAATCTCCTCGGAGAGCAGCGGCGGCGGCGGTGGAGGCGGCGGCAGCAGTCACAGCAGTTCTTCCGGCGGCAGCCACGGCGGAGGAGGCGGACACCGATGAACGAACTGACATTCCGTCCCATTACTGCGGCAGACAAAACGGACTTCTACACCATGGCAGAGGAATTTTACCATTCCGACGCTGTCCTGCACCCCATCCCGGCAGAATATCACCGCCGTGCCTTTGCGGAAATGATGCGTTCCGGTCAGTATCTGTCCGGCTATATCTTCACCGACGGTGACAACACCGCAGGCTTTGCGGTCACCAACCGCATGATGCAGCACGAGGCAGGCGGCGTGATGGTCTGGGTCGAGGATTTGTACATCCGCCCGGCATACCGGGGACAGGGTCTGGGCAGCCGTTTTCTGGCATGGCTGGAGGAACAGCTCCGGGGCGATGCTGTGATGCTGCGCCTGGAGACCGAACCGGAAAATGAGCGTGCGCAGGAACTCTACTACCGCCTGGGCTACGAAAATCTGAACTATCTGCAAATGATAAAGCGGCTGGATGAGGAAAACGCATGACTCTGCGCAAAAAGCATCTGAAAATCGGTGCGCTGATCCTGCTGGGCATCTGCGTGCTGGGCGGTATCGCTCTGGGCGTTTATTTTCTCTTTTTCCACAAGGAAAAGCCCGAACCAGAGCCGCCGTATACCACGCTGATCGCATCCACGCTCCGAGCCGACACACTCTCTGACATCACCGTCACGGACAACGGCAGCGGCGACTGCTACACCTTTACGGACAACGCCGCCTGCACTGCCCTGCTGGAGGGCTTGCAGGAGATTCACCTCTATCGGGAAAACAGCAATCAGAATCCGGACGGCACATCATCTTATACCGTGACCCTGGACTTCTCCGGGGACGCTGTGCGCCTTTCGCTCAAGGACGGCTGCTGCCGCAATGCCAACGGCACAGTCTATGACTGCGGCGAGACAGCACGACCGTTTCTGACAGCGCTGACGCAGCAGCTCCGGGAACAGACGTATTCGGATGCAGAGAACATCTACCAATAAGAAAAGCCACCTGGCGGCTGTACCCTTCCAGAGCAAAGGGACAGCCGCAGGTGGCTTTCTCTATTTTCGCATTATTTTAACGCTTGATTTAGTTTGCGATTTTCGGCGCTGCCGAACGGCAGAAAATGTGCTGATATGCTTTCAGCGCCACCGGTAGCAAAATGAACAGCAGCGGCAGGTCGATTGCCAGCTCGATCACGTTTTTCGCCACTCTCGCAACGATTGCAACACCATAAGCCTCCTGGGGAATGAAGCCGTAGTGCAGGTTCAGCTTGGTCTGGATCAACAGGTTAATGACGATCACATCCGTCAGCCGAGCCAGGATCGCACGCAGGTACAGGGTGATGTCCGTGGACTTTTCCGTCTTGTTGTTGACGAACTGGATGCTGTGACCCTTGACCTTGTGATACAGGAACAAGCCGTATACAAGACCCTGCAAGCCGCCCACCAGCACATATGCCGGCAGGAATCCGCCGCTGGGATGTGCCAGATAGCCCACGATATCGCAGGCAAAACCAGCCATCAGACCCATGCACGGTCCAAACAGCATACCAATGATAGCGATGGCAAGGAACGCAAAGTTCAGCTTTGCAAAGCCGATGTCAACGGAAAACATCTCGATCACCATAGAAACGGCAACCAGCAGCGATGTGGTCACCAGGCTGCGCACCTTGGTGAATTCCTTGGCGGATTCGGTGAATAATGACAAAAAGTCTCTCATGAAAAATACCTCCTTCTTGAGAAACACTGCATAAAGCTTGTGCGTAAGATGCGCAGTCAGATTTTTCGGTAGATTGTTCAGAAATTCCGCAGGCAGACTTTGTGTCTGGCAAGGGATTTCTGGGCAATATGGCGGAAAATCTGCAAGCAGATTGCGTACAAAGCCGACAGGCGGGCTTTACGCAGTGTTTCTCTCTACTAACACAAAAACGTTTCTGCTTCGTGTACATAAGAGGCTTCTCTGAGAGACTTCTGACTTCTTATGATACATTCAGCGGGATGCGGAAACGGTACCGCAAGCGATCTGTCTCGCTTTTCGTCCCGGCAGCAACTCCCCGTCTGCCGAACACTTAACGCACCATTCCCTACTCTGGAAATGCAATCTATCCGGTGCTTTCACACCGTTTCAACCCGAAAATTCGGGCAGATGCCAAAGGCAATACAGCACAGATTACTTTTCGATCACACGTACACGCAGTACGCCGTCGATCGCAGTCAATGCTTTGATCATGCCGTCGGTTACGCCGTCAATGTCCAGAATGGTATAAGCGTAATCCTTCTTGCTGGCATTGGTCATGTTTTCAATGTTTGCGCCTGCTACGCCGATGACAGAGGTCAGGGCAGAGATCATTGCCGGCACATTCCGGTGAATGACGCAAACCTTGGTGTAAGCTGCCTGGAGCTGTGCGTTCGGCAGGTTCACACTGTTGCGGATATCACCCTGCTCCAGATAAGCCATCAGCTCATCCGCAGCCATGCTTGCACAGTTGTCCTCGCTTTCCGGGGTGGATGCACCCAGGTGCGGTGTTGCAATGATGTGCTTTGCATTACAGGTCTTTGCGTTGGGGAAGTCGGTGCAGTAGTAAGCCACCTTGCCGCTTTCCAGCGCAGCGATCATATCATCATCGTTGACCAGTTCGCCACGGGCATAGTTCAGCACACGAACGCCGTCCTTCATCTTTGCGATGGCAGCAGCGTTGATCATGCCCTCTGTGTCCTTGTTGAACGGTACGTGAATGGTCAGATAATCTGCCGCAGCGAATACGTCGTCCTGGGTCTTGACAACTGTCACAGACGGATCCAGACGCAGTGCTGCGCCAACAGACAGGAACGGGTCAGTACCAACGACCTTCATGCCCAGTGCAACTGCGGCATTTGCCACCAGCGCACCGATAGCGCCCAGACCGATGATACCCAGGGTCTTGCCCTTGATCTCCGGACCTGCGAACTGGCTCTTGCCCTTTTCCACCTGCTTTGCCACAGATGTTTCGCCGTCTTTCAGAGTTGCTGCCCATGCCATTGCCTCCGGAATCTTACGGGAGGAGATGAGCAGACCGGTCAGCACCAGTTCCTTTACGGCATTGGCATTGGCACCTGGTGTGTTGAATACACAGATGCCAGCCTCAGAGCAGCGGTCCAGCGGAATGTTGTTGACGCCTGCGCCGGCACGGGCAATTGCCTTCAGATTGTCACCAAAAGAGGTGTCGTGAAGGGATGCGCTGCGGACCAGGATGGCATCTGGGTCTTTCGCATCATCCGAAATGGTATAAGCATCACAGAAACGGTCTGTGCCTGCCTTCGAGATCTTATTGAGTGTCTGAATGGAATATTTCATGGTGATTCTCTCCTCAAGCGTTGTCAGCTTCGAACTGTTTCATGAATGCAACCAGCTTTTCTACGCCTTCGATAGGCATAGCGTTGTAGATGGATGCACGCATACCGCCAACGGTGCGGTGACCCTTCAGATTCACAAAGCCGGCAGCAGTTGCCTCCTTGATGAACTTTGCGTCCATGTCCTTATCGCCGGTCACGAACGGCACATTCATCAGAGAACGGTCTTCCTTGCGGACAGTACCCTTGAACAGCTTGCTCTCGTCCAGGAAATCGTACAGCACCTTTGCCTTGGCGATGTTGCGTTTCTGCATTTCTTCCAGGCCGCCCATTTTCTTGAGCCACTTGAATACCTTGCCGCAGATGTAGATGCCGTAGCAGGGCGGTGTGTTGTACAGAGAATTTGCGTCTGCCTGGGTCTTCCATGCCAGCATGGTGGGTGTGTTCTCCACAGCCGGCTTTTCCGGAATCAAATCTTCCCGGATAATGGCGATGACCACGCCTGCCGGTCCAACGTTCTTCTGTACGCCGCCGTAGATCACGCCGTACTGCTTTACGTCGATCGGCTCACTCAGGAAACAGGAGGATACGTCAGCAACCAGCGGCTTGCCCTTGGTGTTCGGCAGCTTTTTATATTTTGTACCATAAATGGTGTTGTTTTCGCAGATGTAAACATAGTCCGCATCATCATCAATGGGCAGATCGGAGCAGTCCGGGATATAGGAGAAAGTCTCATCCTCAGAGGAAGCAACCTTTACAGCCTTGCCGTACTTCTGTGCCTCCTGATAAGCCTTCTTTGCCCACTGACCAGTGACAATATAGTCTGCCACGCCGTTCTTCATCAGATTCATGGGAACCGCTGCAAACTGCTGAGAGGCACCGCCCTGGAGGAACAGTACCTTATAGTTATCGGGGATACCCATGAGGTCACGCAGATCCTGTTCAGCGGTCTTGATGATCTCATCGAAGGCAGCACTGCGGTGGCTCATTTCCATCACAGACATACCTGTTCCCTGATAATCCAGCATTTCATCAGCGGCCTCACGCAGAACCTCTTCCGGCAGAACCGCAGGACCTGCACTGAAATTGTATACTCTATGCATTGTCAATACCCTCCTGTGGAAAAAAACATACACCTTTCCATCCTGTGTATGATCTTCCAAAACTTTTCCGCAATCACATGAAAAATTGCAACACGGTACTTTTTATTATACGCTTTTTCGGCGAAATTGTCAAGGGTTTCACAAAATGAAAAAAATCATGGTTTCCCATCAATTTTCGGTATACACTTCTGTATCAGAGCGACCACCCGCTCCACCGAGTCCGCACAGTCCTGTTTCAGCCACTGATCCACTACTGCCATAATGCCGCCGATATAGAATGTGAGCAGATAGGAATGCTCCGACTCCGGCACTCCATAGCGTTCCAGAATGGGCGTAAAGACGTGGCGGAACATCTGGGCATAGGCATCATCCAGACGCAGGACTTCGGCGTTCTCTGCCGCCGTCTGGAACAGCCGTCCATGTTCCCGGATATACTGCAAATAGGGTATCAGATATTCCGGCGTAATCAGATACAGTTCTTCCAGCGAACAGGTGCGGAGTTTTTCCATAAAGGTCTGCGTATCATGCCGCATACATTGCAGAAACTGGGTATTCATATACGACTTGCTCTCTTCCAGCAAGTCCCCGATGGTCTCATAGTGCAGATAAAAGGTAGAACGATGCACGCCGGCTTTCTCACAAATTTCCTTTACCGTGACATAGGCGAAGTCCTTCTTCTCCAACAGTTCCAGAAACGCCCGGTCCATTTTCTCGGCGGTGTGAAAATATTTGCTCTCGGATTTGTTCATAGCTGTTTCTCCTCTGTCACGTACTTTCGGCTGTGCAGCAGCATATACACGGCAATCCCGATCACAGCGCCGTACACAACGCCGCCGGCAATCATGTTCATCTGTTTCCGGAAGGTTTCGCCGTGTTCTGAAAAATGGGCGATCATGGCGGTTTGCAGTCCCAGAACGGACATCATCGCCGAGACAAAGTTCAGCACCTTTGCCGCCGACAGCACCGGGTCTCCCAGCCTGCAGAATTTCACCAGATTCACCACAGCCAGGATCATGGTATAGAATGTATATATTGCCGACAGATAGATGATATACCCCGGATAGAAAAAACCGGAATTGTTCAGGATCATTTGCAGTATCACGCCGCCCATGGGAATATTCAGCAGGAACAGTAGCCACGCAGTGCGGCGGTAACACCGGCACTTCTCTGCATCCGGTCTGCGAAAGCCACGCACCAGGTACGCCCGCAAAATACCGAGTACCAGATAATACACCGCCATGGACAGAAACCAAACCGAAACATATCGTATGCCTGCCGCAATGCGAAACAGCACATAGAGAAAGTTTGCCGTCATCCCCTGCCAGATGCTGATATTGCCCCGGAAGGACAGGTCTGTCAGATACTTTCTGCCAAACGCCGTGGAAACGATTTTCTGTACCAGCCGGCTGCTGCGCACCGCTGTTCTGCACCGTTTCGCCTGCGCCTGGACTGCCGCCAGCAAAACAACAAGAGCGTATGCGGACATACTATAGATGGGATATGCCAGCACACGCTCTGTATTTTCAGTCGCAAAGAGATACCACAGCAGCCCGAAACTCACGGGCGGCAGGGTATACCGTATCCATTTCGGCGGATACAAGAGTTTCTTTGCTTTTTTCATGCGGTTCATTTCTCGCTGATCTCTTTTGCCAGCTGCATGATCTCAAAAGCGTACTTTTGTTTTCCGCTTTTCAGCAGCTTTTGATAGATGGGATAGTTGATGCCCATTGCAAAAAATCCGACGATACCCAGAATCACACCCAGGACAAACATTGCCGTTGTGCCGCTGCCAATCACTTTCATAGACAGGCACATTCCCACGCCAACGATCAGTGCCGCCGCAATGCCGAATGTGTAGGTGAAAATATTTGCCGGAAGTTTCGCTCTGGCGTCCAGTTTCCGAAGTGCCACCACCTTGGAAGTGTCTTTCGGGGCATACTCATTCGCAAGTTGTTCTGCATAAATTTTGTCTGTATTCATGGCTTACAGCCTCCTTGATTTGATATTCTCATTATAAAGGAAACTGTGAGAAAACGGAACGACACCGTTCGCCGTTTGTGTCGGATTCTGCTTATCCCAGCACGCCGAACGAGCCGTCTGTCTCTGCCACCAGGATCTCCAGTCCGTCCAGAATGGTGATCTCCTCGCCGTCGCTGTTCTTGCCCTTCATGGTGACTGCAATGTCATAGATGGCATCGGACTCCTCTTCCAGCTGCTTGGTGAAATCCTCACCGAACGCCTGGGTGTAGGCGTTGAGATATTCCTGGACAAAATTGGTATCTTCATCATAGTCCTCTGCCAGGACTTCCTCTGCCTGTGCCAGTTCCATGCTCTCAATGGTGAAATCATCTGAGCCGGCATAGTTTACCAGGTTCTGGTGCAGCTGTTCCATGCTGTTTTCCATGCCGTAGCCGTACTTTTCCTGCATCAGGGATTCCAGACTGGTCTGATACAGCGGATTGATCTGTTTCACGTACAGGTCATAGTTCTGGGTGTCCACGGCGTAGAAGTACATGGCGATGGTCTGTGCCAGGTCGTCCGTCACCTTGTCCTTGTCATAGGTCAGCTGATAGTCCATGTCTGCCGGGTCGGATTCCGTCACCGGCTGTGCCGACTCCTCTGCGGAACTTTCCGACGCTGTGCTTTCCGATGTGCTTTTCTCTTCTGCGTCTTTCTTGCTGCCGCAGCCGAATGCGCCTGCGGTCATTCCCAGCGCCAGCAGCAGAGCCAGCGCACTTTTCCAGATGTGTTTCATAGATTTCCTCCAAAACAAAAAGCGTGGGCAGACACGAGTGGATTCCTACATACCATATGGCTATGCTGTAGGGAACTACACCCGCATTGTCCCACGCTTTCTTATGGCAGCACCGTATATAGCCGTCAAGCGGGCTTTGTGCGGTGTTGCCTTATATTGTTTATTCTAATGTTTTTGTGCTGATGCCGTTGGCGGCTGCCCAGGTCTCAATGGCAGAACCAGCCGGACAAGTGATCGTCACGTTCAGCGGCTCGCTGCCCTCGACCAGACCCCAGCTGTCGTACTCCAGAGACGCATTCGCCACGGTCAAGTCCGTCAGACCGGCACAACCGGTGAACGCCTCTTCCATAACGGTAGAGACCGTCTCCGGAAGAGACAGGCTCGCCAGCGACGAACAGCCGGCAAAAGCGGCACGGTCGATCTGCGCCACAGTGTCCGGGATGGTCACTGTGGTCAGATTGCCGCAGTCCATAAATGCGCCCTCGCCGATCTCCGACAGACCGCTGGGCAGGGTCACGCTGGTGATGTCCCAGTTTGCCTCAAAGGCATGGTCTGCGATGGCAGAGACCACATAGTTATCCACCGTGGACGGGATATCCAGCGCAGTTTCTGCACCCTGGTATCCGGTGATGGTGACAGTGCCGTCATCTCGCATCTCGTAAGTGAACACGTTTGTATCTGCTGCATCTGCCGCACCGTCGTTTTCCGCCGGCGCAGCGCTGCTCTCCTCTGTCTGTGCAGCAGAGTCGGCAGAATTTGCGGTGCTGCTGCTTGTCTGGCTGTCATTGCCGCAGCCTGTGGCAGACAGCGCAAACGCTGCTGTCAAAAGCGCAGCCCAAAGTGTCTTTTTCCAAAAATGTTTCATATTTTGATTCCTCTCTTGGACGGGGGAATATGGGATTTTACTTGATCTTGCCACGCATCTTGGCACGCTGCTGGTTGCTCAGAATCTGCTTGCGGATACGCAGCGACTTCGGCGTAACTTCCAGCAGTTCATCGTCTGCCAGGAATTCCAGGCAGTCCTCCAGACTCAGATTGCGGGGCGGTACGAGACGCAGTGCGTCGTCGCTGCCGCTGGCACGGGTATTGGTCAGATGCTTGCGCTTGCAGACATTGACCACCAGATCCTCTGCCTTCGGGGATGCGCCTACGACCATGCCCTCATATACCGGAACGCCTGCGCCGATAAACAGCGAGCCACGCTCCTGGGCATTGAACAGACCGTAGGTAACAGCCTCGCCGGTCTCGAAAGAGATCAGCGAACCGGTGCTGCGGCGGGGAATATCGCCCTTATACGGCGCATATTCATAGAACACGCTGCTCATGATGCCCTCACCCTTGGTGTCGGTCAGGAACTCACTCTTATAGCCGAACAGACCACGGGACGGGATGAGGAATGTCAGACGGGTACGGCTGCCCTGGGGGTGCATATCCTGGAGTTCTGCCTTACGGGAACCCAGCTTTTCCATTACAGAACCCACGCAGTCTTCCGGCACGTCAATGGACAGTTCCTCGATCGGCTCATAGCGCTTGCCGTCTACTTCGTGATACAGAACACGAGGCGTAGAAACGCCCAGCTCATATCCCTCACGGCGCATATTCTCGATGAGAATGGACAGGTGCATTTCACCACGTCCGGCAACCCGGAACGCATCGGTGCTTTCTGTCTCTGTCACACGCAGGGACACGTCACGAAGCAGTTCCCGCATGAGACGGTCACGCAGCTGACGGGAAGTAACGAACTTGCCTTCCTGTCCGGCAAAGGGGCTGTCGTTGACGCTGAATGTCATTTCCACAGTCGGTTCACTGATTTTGGTGAACGGCAGCGGCTCAAAGCATTCCGGTGCGCAGACGGTGTCGCCGATGGAGATGTTCTCGATGCCGCTGATCCAGACGATATCGCCCACGGTTGCCGATTCTGCCGGAACACGCTGGAGTCCCTGGATCTGGAGCAGAGAAACGATCTTGTTGCGGCGGGTGTTCTCCGGGTCATGATAGTTGCCCAGCAGCACCTGCTGTCCCACCTGGATGGTACCTCTTTCGATTCTGCCGATACCGATTCTGCCCACGTATTCATTATAGTCGATGGAAGAGATCAGCATTTGCAGCGGCTGATCCGGGTCGCCCTCCGGCGGATTCACATAAGACATAATGGTGTCGAACAGCGGTTTCAGATCCTTGCCCTCACCGTGGGGTTCAAAGCTTGCAGTACCAGCACGGCCGGAGCAGTACAGGAACGGGGTGTTCTCCAGCTGTTCCTCGCTGGCATCCAGATCCATCAGCAGTTCCAGCACTTCGTCTGCGATCTCATCCAGACGAGCGTCCGGACGGTCGATCTTGTTGACAACAACGATGATCTTCAGATTCATTTCCAGCGCCTTGGACAGCACGAAACGAGTCTGCGGCATCGGTCCCTCTGCGGCATCGACCAGCAGGATCGCACCGTCTACCATGCTCAGAACACGTTCTACCTCGCCGCCGAAGTCAGCGTGTCCCGGGGTATCAATAATATTGATCTTGGTGTCACCGTAGCGTACCGATGTATTCTTTGCCAGGATCGTGATGCCACGTTCCCGTTCCAGATCATTGGAGTCCATAACACGTTCTGCTACTGCCTGGTTTTCCCGGAATACACCGCCCTGTTTCAGCATCTCGTCGACCAGAGTTGTCTTACCGTGGTCTACGTGTGCGATGATAGCAACATTTCTCAAATCCTCACGAACCATAATTTTCTCCTCATTTCCCATGGTATGTGTTGTCACGAACCGGCGCCCTGACGGCGCAGGTACTTACCATATGATATAGTATTTCAGTCACTCTACAATCCATACACATGATGCGAAAAAGAAAAACAGGCAAACTCCCGAAGAGCTTGCCTGTTCTCTGGTGGGGGAGGACGGATTCGAACCATCGAAGCTAGAAGCAACAGATTTACAGTCTGCCCCCTTTGGCCACTCGGGAACTCCCCCATGTAACATATGTATGTTGTAGAAAATTGGAGCTGGTGGACGGACTTGAACCCCCGACCTGCTGATTACAAATCAGCTGCTCTACCAACTGAGCTACACCAGCACTCGTGCGCTGCAACGATAATTATTATAGCACAACTTCCGGGTACTGTCAAGCATTTTTTTGAGGTTTTTATTTTTCAAAGTTCAAAACAGTGAAACTTGTCTTTCTGAATTGAAATACACCTATTTTTAGGCAATATCATCTCCGAAAATAAAATTAGTGGGACAGGCGGTTTTTCGGGACATCTCTGATTTTGCCCCCAAAAAAAGTTTTTTCCGGAGAAAATACGCCGCAGCCGAACCGTATTTTTTGCGCCAAACCGCTTTACAGCGGCACGTTTCATATGTTACAATAACGATCAGAAACCGCAAAAAGCATCCTCTCCCCACAGGGAAAGAATGCTTTTCGTGGAAAATAAGGAAGAAGCAGGAGTCTGCTCAGAGTCTGTTCCGGCTCTTATGGAGAAACTTGCAGACTCCGCTTTGAAGATGTCAGAACTTAGCCCAGTCCGTCCTCGCCGGAGTTGTCGATGAGTCCGTCCTCATTATAGTTGTCGATGTCGAACAAGTCGGTTATCTTTTCGTCGCTGAAAAACGCATCATCCAGCGGCAGCTGAAGATCCAGCGACTGTGTATCATCGGACAAGCCTTCGTCTGCCCACAGGTAAATGGTCACATAGCTCTCGCCTGCCTGCATGGGTCTGTCCTGCACATACTGCATCAGCAGCTGTACTGCCGCATCTTTGTTCAGCTGTGCGGTATCCGATGCAAAAGCGTAGTATCCGGCATGGGCAGTATCATCGCCGCCGTATGCGTTGATGGAATACGAGATGTCCTTGTCACTGTTTTCCGTCAGCTGGCGCAGAAATGCCGCATCGTCTTTCTGTGCCTCATAGATCATTTCGTAAAACTTCTTCGCCGTTTTCGGGGTCATACCCTCATAAATGGGGCAGTCCAGGGTGTACAGCTTTCCATTCTTCCGGAAAGAATAACTGATAGCGCTCACCCAGGTATCATCCACAGTGCCGTTCTGCACCTGCTGATACAGCCGTTCAAAATCTACGGTCTGTAACTCTTCCCGATCGCTTTGCAGCAGTTCTTCTGCCTGGTCTGCGCTCAGATAGTAAACGCCTGTATGGTCACTGAGCGTTGCCGTTCCGTCGATCTCCTCCGGCGGATTGCGCCATGCGTCTACATACGCCTGGTTGGACTGCAGTGCGCTCAGCAGCTTTTCTGTCTCTGCCGCCGGCACATAGATCAGACGGTTCAGCGTCTTGTCCTTGGTGCGGATGATTACATTGTAAGCATAATAAACATCGTTGCGGTTCGTCAGAGCCGATTCGTCACTTTCCGCATACGCTTCATAAGTGTCCGAAACAGAAGTGCAGTACTTCTTCTCATAGGCACTTGCGCTTTCCTCCCAGGTCTTGAGGTTTTCGTCCAGATAGTAGGACACCAGCGTTATCGCCGTGGGATCTGTGATCTCGATGTCCCGGCACTCCAGGTTGACATAGTCCTGGTAGCTCAGATAGCTGCTGGAAGAAATATACTCACTGCCGTCCGTATTGCAGAACGATACGCTTTCGATCTCCTGCATTGCCGGACGCTGTGCCACGATATGGCTCTGCACCATGTGCATTCCCAGCAGAATGCCTACATTTAAGAGTGCCACAATGCCCAGCCCCGGCAGTGCCGTCAGCAGGTTATGCCACTTCCGAGTGGTAATCAGTTCGTATGCAAAGTAAACCAGCGCCGCAGCCAGATACAAGATCAGATACATAAACCAGCCGTTCCGTGCGGTGTGGTTTACAATGTCCATATACAGCATGCAGGCAATAAAAATACAGATGGTCATGGTCACCACGATGCGGTAGATATGCTGGAGCAGACGGCTGGGCGCAGACTGTCCGGCAGCCTCACTGCGGCGGCGGCAGAACAGGAACGCTGCGATCAGGAAGTACAGCAGTCCCAGCAGGAACGTATACAACAGCGACTGCCAGCCCGGAGACAGAACATCTTCGGCAACCGTCCCGGAATCTGTGATGCCAAAGACGGCGCTCACACCGGCAAACAACAGGTTATTGCCATTCCGGAAAAATCCCATATTCATAGAATCCGTGAGAAACGGCAGCGATCTTACCATAGAGTTCTGCAAAGCAAAAGCACAGAACCGTGGCAAAAAAAGCAGGATACCCGAAAAGAGAATATTGGTGAAAACTGTACCGGTGATACTCATGGAAACCAGAATGCCGGAGACCACCAGAAAGCTGATGCAGAAGATGCTTGTTGCAAACGGCAGCAGGCTGTCTTTCAGCAGTACGATATAATTGTGTGTAAAGCTGCAGGTGATCAAAGAAGTCAGCGTTCCCAGCAACAGCAGCACCACCACCCAGGTCAGCACTGACCCGGCATAGCTGAGGTATAAGGTAATGCGCTTACAGGGCAGCGCATGGTACAGGTCCGATGCGGCACGGCTATCCAGGAAGTGGAACAGGATCAGCGTCATCAGCGGCGCAGCCACCAGCACCAGCAGCATAACAGGGTTCGCACTCCATGCCTCATAGACCACCTTGGTGTGATACGGGCTGCCGCTCATTTCGATCACCTGTGCCACCGGCGCCAGAACAGCGCCCAGCACGATGATAACAGCGGCAAAAATGCCGATCATCTTACACTGCCGAAAACCCTCCCAGAGCATTTTCAGCGAAAAAGTCATTTTTTTGCGTTTCATCTCAGAAATCCTCCCCTAGCGTGAAGATATGCCACGGCACACACCGCAGCCAGCCCCAAGACCACCAGCAGCAGCACCAGTGAATTCACCATCTGGCGGCGCATCTCCCGGCGGTCGTCCCGATTAAGATTCTGCATGGCGGTTCTCCTCCTCTATTAAATCATCGATCTGGAACGTATAGCCCAGCGTCTCCATTTCATAAGTAAAGACCTCTTCCAGCGACAGCGGCAGCACATCCAGCAGGATCGGATCCATAGCACGGAGTTTCTGCACGATATCTTCCCGTTCGCCGCTGACGATCAGATTGGCAACGCTGCCGCTCTTCTCGTAGTGGGAGATCTGGATACCGTCAAACTTGCTCTTGTCATAGTCCTCCCGGAAAGCGATCTGGATCTTGAACTGTGAAGTTTTCAGATTCTCGATGTCGCTTTCCAGCACCAGACCGCCTTTGTGCAGCAGTGCCAGCTGGTCGCAGATATCCTCCAGTTCCCGCAGGGAGTGGGAAGTAATAATGGCAGATGCGCCACGCTCCAGCACGTCCTCGCAGATCAGCTTTTTCACAAAGCTGCGCATCACCGGGTCCAGACCGTCGAAGGTCTCGTCGAAGAACAGATAGTCCGGGCGGCAGGACAGCGCCAGGATGGTCGCCGCCTGGCGGCGCATTCCCTTGGAGAACTGTCCCAGGGATTTGTTCCGGGGCAGCTGTAAATGACCGCACAGCTTTTCGAAACGATTTTTATCAAAGTCGGGGTACAGACTCTGATACATCCGTTCCATCCGGTTCAGATTCGCCCCGGCGAGAAAGTACAGCTCATCCGGCACATAGGCGATGCGCCGCTTTACAGCAGGATTATCCCACACCGGCTGACCGTCAATGAGAATTTTGCCGGCATCCGGCTGGTATACGCCGGTGAGCGCACGCAGGAACGTAGACTTTCCGGCACCGTTCGAACCGACCATGCCATAGATGCAGCCCGAACCGATGGAACAGGAGACATCCTCCAGCGCCGTAAAATCATGAAAGCGCTTGGTCAGATTTTTGACTTCGATCATACTCATTCTCCTCCCTTCTGCTGTTCCTTTGCAGCAGTAAACGCCTGTTCCACACAGGCGGTGATCTCCTCTTTCGTCACGCCAGCCATCGCCAGCGCCGTCAGCATCTCCGTCAGATCTTTCATCTTCTCTCGCCCTTTCTCCAACAGCTTTTGCTTTGCATCCGCACAGACATAATATCCTTTTCCCGGCACGGACTGTATCAGTCCTTTGGCATCCAACTCTGTATACGCCTTTAAGATCGTCCGGGGATTGATGGAATTGGTCATCGAAACGCTCCGCACAGACGGGATCTGACCGCCCGGCTGCAGCACATCCGTCAGAATAAACTGCTGCACCTGCTGGATGATCTGTTCATAGACCGGTTCTCTTGACATCGGGTCGATCTGGAACATGGCAAAACCTCCATTCTATTTTTACACAAACACCACGCTGCATCCACTGCGTTGTATGTATTGTAAGTGTTGTACTTCTCATGCAACACGTATAGTATACCATATCCAAAAGCAGTTGTCAATAGGAAATGGAAAAAATTTTTTTTGCCCAGCCAATTCTATTATAAAGTGAAATCCCCAGTCCTCACCATGAAACATTTTTCCAAAAGCGGTGTATATATAAGCGAACGTTCAGAAACGAGGTGATCCCATGGAACAAAATTGGAGCGCACGCCTGCGGCAGGGCGACGAGGACGCATTGTGCGAGATCATCCGGCAGCGCACCGGCTATGTCAGCACCATCCTCCGCAATTTCTCCCGCAGCACCCTGCCGCCGGAGGATCTGGAGGAGCTTTCCGCAGATGTATTCCTCCGGCTCTGGCGTAGCCGGGACAAGCTGAAGGACGGCGCCGATCTTTCCCCTTATTTAGCAGCCATTGCACGAAACTGCATGAAGAACTATTTCCGCACCCAGGGAAAGCAGCCGCCTGTCCGGCAGTCTTATGAAGACCTGCTCCTGTCCGACAAAAGCGACCTCTGCGGCGATGCAGAGACCACCGAGGCAATCGCCTGCCTCATCCGGGCGCTGGACAAGCTGGAAGAGCCGGACCGCTCTCTGGTGATACGCTTTTACTTCTATGGAGAAAAGACCTCAGCATTGGCAAAAGCCTGCGGTCTGACCGACACTGCTGTCCGGCTCAGACTCCACCGAAGCAGAGGAAAACTCCGGAAATATATGATCGAAAGGGGTTTTGACCATGCAGAATAAAAACGATTGGTTTGCACAATATCCGCCGTTACAGCTGAAAGAAGAAACGCAGATGGCAGAACAGGTCGAAAAGCGTGTCTTGCGCCGGATCGCCGAATCTTCTCAGCCCACAGAAAGTGAGGTACTCCCCATGAAACAGAAATCCAAACTCCGCCGCATTCGTCCGATCATCTTTGCCGCAGCCGCTGTTGCTGTCGGCGCAGTCTCCCTGGTGACCGCCAACGCAGCCACCGGCGGCGAGATCTTCTCCAAGCTCTCCCTCTATATCAACGGGGAGAAACAGGACTATGACGCCGACCTGGTCAGCCAGGACGGTGACGATTTGACATATAAGGTAAAAGACAAGAACGGCAACGAGTTCACCTATGAAGAGAACAGCAACTCTGTTATGGTGAAGTCCGACGGCGACACACAGGGCGATGTCGAGATCGAAGTGGACGGCAGCGTTCCTTCCGCAGACTAAATATGTCCGGCGTTTCCCCGGCGGTACAGCAAAACGGTATGGCAATTTTATTCTGCCATACCGTTTTTTTGTTGCATTATCAATTCGTTTTCGAAAATGCAGAATGATATAATTTATTCTTTTATCTTATTCACATCAAAAATATGGAAGTTTCAAAAAGTGCAACGATATTATTCCAACTTCACTAAACCATCCATTTTTCGGGTGTGCTATAATATGAGTAGAAAAAATGAGAAAAATCACAGTAATTTGATATACAGCCGCAAATTTCTGAATACACAGAAAAAAGATGCTGCTGTTCCCGGATGCACTCGGCATTCGGTAAACTACTGTTTCAGCAGCTGCCGCAGGCACTGATTCTGCAAAAAGGGTGCGATCAGATGCCGAACATCTGCGGTACTGCCGCAACGCTTGGGGGAGCGTAACAACATGACAAAAAATCCTATGAAGAATTTACCGGCATCCGCCCCGGACACGGTAGATGTGGTGGCAGAGTCCAACTATGGTACCACATCCGAGGCATACAATAAAGCCTTTCGTACCTGGCGCAGCAGCGAGAAGAACGAATATGCGTTCCGCTGCCGAAAGCGCACCAAAGAGGCTGTTTATGTGGAGGGAAAGGGCTATCACGAACCAGACCCGGCAGCCGAAGAGCGGCGTGCCATCATGCAGATCAATATGGTGATCGGCATGGCGCTGTTTGCCTTTCTGCTGATCGAAAACCTGCTGACTGCACTTCTGATGGGTGCGGCGCAGGTCATCGGACTGGACGTGGGATACTGCTACAGCGACGGCACGGTCTACGGCAACCAGACCGCTGTATTAGTCATTCTGATGCTGAAAACCATTCTGAAATATCTGGTGCCGATCTTGATTTTCCGGCTGACTTTCCGGATGCCACGGCGTGTGGCATTTCATCTGAAACCGGATGCCCCACGGGAATTCCCGGCGACCATTGCGGTCACGCTGATTATCTTTGCCGTGACCAACGTGTGGATGCTGTTCTCGCCCATCAACTTCCTCAGCAACAGCACGCTGGGCGAGGCGTATTACACCGTATCCTATATGCGGCCGTCTTATCAGATAGTCTATCTGGTCTTTGAACTGCTGACGGTCAGCATCTGCAAAGAGCTGTTTCTCCACGGAGAAGTCCTTCACGTACTGCGGCAGTTCGGCGACTGGTACGCCATCATCCTCACGGCAATCCTGGCAGTGTGCGTTTCGCACAGCTGGACAACGATTCTGATGGAACTGACATTCTCCATCGTTTCCGGCATTGCCGTTCTCCGGAGCGGTTCTCTGATCCCGTCCATTTTCTGCCGGATGCTGTATCACGTTATGCTGTTCGGACTGTTCGCCATGGAGATCTGGCCGAACCAGACGCTCCAGGCATACCGGCCGCTGTTCCTGTTTCTGGTACTGCTTGTCGGTATCCTGCTCTGTCTCCTGTCCATTCGTCCCACCCGGAAAAGTCCTGCACTGCTGACGCAGAAACACTACCTTTCCATGAAAGAACGCATCTATACCACCATGCACCTGGGACCGCTGAGCGTCGTGTTCTTTCTCTGCATCGTTCTGATGGTGATCGAGGTGATTTTTTGACGGAAACCGGATTTGTGCCGCAGGCACGGTATATGATGCGTGCCTTAGACCTGGCGAAACAGGCGGCGGCAATGGGCGAAGTTCCGGTGGGCGCAGTGGTAGTGCAGAAATCCACCGGGCGCATCATCGGCGAAGGCTACAACCGCCGGGAGATCGACCGCTCTCCCCTGGCACACGCCGAGATCATGGCGATCGATGCCGCAAGCAGAAACCTGGGCGGCTGGCGGCTGCTGGACAGCGCATTGTATGTGACCCTGGAACCATGCCCCATGTGCGCCGGAGCGATCCTGCACGCACGGCTGGATCAGGTCGTCTACGGCGCATCTGACCCGAAAGGCGGCGCTGTGGATTCGGTGGAACATCTGTTCACACTGCCCTATAACTGGACGCCGGAGGTACACACCGGACTGCTCCAGGCGGAGTGCGCACAGGTGCTGAAAGATTTCTTCCGGGAACTGCGGCTGAAAAAGCAGGCGAAGAAAATCGTAAAAAACGGAATTAAGATGTAAGTGCAGCAGACTTCGGTCTGCTGTTTTTTGTGCAAAAATTTCGCACAGAGGGATAATGGTCAAAAACCGCTCTATCGGCACGTGATACTTTATACAATTTCTATTGACAACACCCCGGCGGCAGTGCTATAATCATACCAACACAGGACAGCAGGCTTTCTTTGTGGACGCAAAGGGAGCTTGCTTTTTAGGAGGAACATTATGCAGGATTTTCGCAACCCCAAACTGCCCTTGAAAGAACGTGTCCGGGACTTGCTCTCCCGTCTGACCGTCGAAGAAAAAATCGGTCTGCTCTCCACCCACCAGCTCCCGGTAGAACGCCTGGGCATCGGAGAATGGTATGTGGGACAGGAGGTCGCCCGTGGTTATGTCTCCCGTGACCCCGAAGAGCCTTCCACCGTATTCCCCCAGCCCATCGGTCTGGCGTCCACCTTTGACCCGAATCTGATGGAACAGCTGGGCGAGATCGCCGGCGAAGAGGCTCGCTTTTATCACCGGAAAGACCCCAAGGGACATTTGATGCTCTGGGGTCCCACAGTTGACCCGGAGCGTGACCCACGATGGGGACGCACCGAAGAGGGCTACGGCGAGGACCCGTTCCTCATCGGCGAAATGACCACCGCCTATACCCAGGGCATGGCAGGAAACGACACGGTATACCGCTGCACCATCCCCACGCTGAAACACTTCTGCGCCAACAACAATGAAAAAGACCGGATGCTCTGCTCCTCGAACGTCACCCCACGCACCCTGCACGAATACTATTACCGTGCGTTTGAATCATCCATCGTCCGTGGCGGCACCGGTTCTATGATGACCGCCTATAACGAACTGAGCGGCGTTCCGGCGTGCATGAATCCCGACTTGCAGCCTTTGGTGAAAGACAAATGGGGTCTGGAATTCATCGTGACCGACGGCGCAGACTTCTCCCAGAATGTACTGGCGCACCGTTCCCACGCCACCCACGCCGAGGCACTTGCCGCCTGTCTGAAAAACGGCAACGACGTTATGACCGACGCCGATGATATGGTAGCCGCTGCGGCAAGAGATGCCCTGGACAGAGGACTCCTCACCGAGGCAGACATCGACCGTGCTGTGGGAAACTCTCTGTCCGGCCGTTTCCGCCTGGGCGAATTCGACGGCGACAGCTGCCCCTACAACACCGAGCCGGCGGAGACCGACACCCTGCTCCACCGTGCGGTCAACCGAGTTGCCGCCATGGAACAGATGTGCCTGCTCCACAACAACGGCATCCTGCCGCTGCATCTGAGACCCGGCGCAAAAGTGGCAGTCATCGGACCGCTGGGCAGCGAGAACTACCGGGACTGGTACACCGGCATCTCTTCCTATGCGATCTCCGTTGCAGACGGACTCCGCCGACAGCTGGGCGAGGAAAATGTGCTGTTCGATGACGGCTACGACGTAACGGCGCTCCAGTCGGTGCAGACCGGCAAGTATTTCTCCGTGGCAGCGGACGGCACGCTCCACGCCGCAGCGGACACCGTCGGCGAACGGGAAAAGTTCCTGCTCCATGACTGGGACTTCGGCAGCATGAACCTGCGTGCCTGCTGCAACGGGAAGTATGTCACCGAGGACGGCGCATACAAGGCAATCAGCGACACCCCGTATGAGTGGTTCATCCGGGAGTGGCTGCGTCCGGAACCCTATGGCGATGCCATGCGTTTCCGCAGCTGGCACGACAAGCCCATGGACATTGCGCTCCAGACAGACGGCACGCTCCGGGCAGTCCGCCACGGCAAGCCATCCGCAGACCGGCTGTTCCGGCTGGTGCCGGTGGAAAACGGCATCCGGCGTGCGGCAGAACTGGCAAAGCAGGCAGATGTGGTGATCCTCTGCCTGGGCAATCACCCCATGCAGGTGGCACGGGAGTGCTACGACCGTCCCGACCTGGAACTTCCGGCGCATCAGAAAGCGCTACTCCGGGCTGTGGCAGACGCTAACCCGAACACGGTGCTGACCCTGGTTTCCAGCTATCCCTACGCTCTGGGCGAGGCGCAGGAGCTTGTCCCGGCGATCCTTTACACCACCCACGCCGGACCGGAACTGGGCAGCGCTGTTGCCGCCACACTTCTGGGCGAAAACAACCCGGCTGCCCGGTGTCCCATCACCTGGTACCGCTCGGCGCAGGATCTGCCGGACATCATGGAATACGACATCATCGAGGCAGAGCGCACCTATCTGTATGACACGGTCACGCCGCTGTTTTCCTTCGGACACGGGCTGTCCTATTCCAGCTTTGTCTACCACGACCTCACCGCCGAGGAAAAGCCGGAGGGAATGCTGTTCCGGCTGACGCTGGAGAACACCTCCGACCGGGACGGTGACGAGGTGGTTCAGCTGTATTTCCGGGCGCTGCACCCCAGAGTGAAACGCCCCAACCGGCAGCTCTGCGGATTCCAGCGTGTTCCCGTTCCGGCAGGTGCATCCGTCCCCGTGACCATCTTCGTCCCCTGGTACGCCCTGGAATACTACGACGTGACGCAGGAGAAAATGCTGGTGGAACAGGGCGATTACCGCTTTTCCGTGGGCGCATCCTCGGCAGACATCCGCCTGGAACTGGAATGCACGGTTTCCGGCGAAGTGATTCCGCTCCGGGATCTGTCTCGTCCCACCTGCGTCAAGAACTACGACAGCAAGGACGGCATGGAGACCACACTCCGCTTTTCCTACGGGAAAAATGACTGGTACGGCTGCACCAACGACTGGGGCGGAAGTTTCACCTTTGCGGATGCCGAGTTCGCCGGATACACCAAGGCAGAACTCTGGGCAGCTGCACCCTGTGCCAAGGCGACGGTGACGGTCTACGCCGGAGAAACTGCCCTGGGCAGCATCGACATCCTGCCGTCCCGGAACATGGAAGATTTCCAGCTGTACACCATTCCTCTAAAGGCTTACTCCGGAAAGGCAGACCTGCGGCTGGTGGTCTCCGGCATGGCAAGTTTGTACCGGGTACAGTTAGGATAAAAAGCAATGACCCACAGGAATTTTCCCCTCTGTTTTCCCCTCGGCAAAAAACGAAAATAGACAATCCTCCAAACTTGCAGCAGTATCGCTTGACTTTTGAAGCAGCCATCTTGTAAAATAGAAAAGCTGTAAAAAAGAAACGATATAGGAGGATCTATGGAACACACCAATTCACAAACTTTAACCAAACGGCTGACACTGTCCGTCGTTGCCGCCTGTCTGATCTCATTCTGCGGACTGATTACCGAAACAGCGGTAAACATCGCCTTTCCGAAGATTATGGCAGATTTTCACGTTTCCACCGCTATGGTGCAGTGGCTGACCGCAGGAAATCTGCTGATCGTTGCCATGGTAACACCGCTGTCCGCATTTTTACAAAAGCGATTTCGGATTCGCACGCTATTTCTGTTCAGTGCAGTCTGCTTTATTCTGGGCTGCCTGCTTGCATTGGCAGCGCCGAACTTTGCGGTACTGCTCATTGCAAGATTGGTGCAGGGCATTTCTACCGGCGTAGGCGTTCCCATTGCATTTCACATCATTCTGAATCAAATTCCCTATGAAAAAACAGGAACTTTTATGGGCTTTGGTGCGCTGGTTTCCGCTGCTGCTCCGGCTCTGGGACCGACCTTTGGCGGCATGGTAGTATCTGCACTGGGCTGGCGGTATATTTTTGTGCTGCTGCTTCCGGTTCTCATCATTACCGTGATTCTGGGACTTTGCACCATTCGGGAAACCGGAAAAACAAAAAAGATTCCAGTCGATGTGCCGGGGATCCTTTGGATCATGGCAGCATTCTTCTGCCTGGTTCTGGGGTTTGCAAATATTGCACAAATCCAGGCACGCCCTGTTTTTGTAGCAGTGCTGCTTGCGCTGGGAGTGATCTGTCTGTTTTTCTTCACACGACACTGTATAAAAGCAGAACAGCCGCTTGTAGACATTGCCGTTTTCCGGAATGCAGCATTTGACTGCCATCTGATCGCATTTTTCCTCATCAATGCCGTTATGCTCGGCGCAAGCTTTCTGCTGCCAAACTATACGCAGGTGGTAATCGGTGCCGCCTCTTTCACTGCCGGCTTGATCTTACTTCCCGGCGCACTGCTGAATGCCGGAGCCGGTCCGATCAGCGGTATGATTCTGGATCGTTTTGGTCCGAAGTTCCCGATCTTGCTCGGCAATATTTTGATGGCAGTCAGTGTCATTCTATTCACCTGTCTTGGTATGCACTTGACAACTGCACTTGTTTTTGTCCTGTATTTGTTCTTTGGAATTGGCTGCGGCATGGCGTTCGGCAGTACCATGACTGTGGGAATGCTGCGGCTTTCTCCAGAGATGAAGCCTTATGGCAACACTGCATTCAACACCTTAATGCAGTTTGCCGGAGCTGTGGGAACTTGTGTAGCAGCTGCCTGTGTTTCTCTTTCACAGGGCAATGCTGCACCGGAACAGTATGCCGCAAAAACGGCTGAAGGTTCTGTGTATGCTTTTCTTTTTCTGGCAATACTCGCCGTTATCAGTGTACTGCTGCAAGCAGGCGGTTTCTGGAGTTTTGAGAGAAACCGAAAAATGTAATTTTAACAGCACAAAACGGGTTATCGGAACACTCCGACAGCCCGTTTTTTGCATATGGTACTGCGTTAATCCTCCAGCTGCTTTCCCAGAAACTGCGATGCCGCCTGGATCAGACTTTTCTGTGTCTCATTGAGTGACGTATGCTCGCCGTCCTCCAGAAACGCCACCGCTCCTGTCACGTCTCCGGCGGAGAGAATGGGCATACACGCCACGGCAGCCTTTTCCACACCCTCTGCCGGGAGAAAATCCGGCTCGCCGGTGTCCGAAAAGTACTGGCGGCGCTGTTCCATCAGATCTTCCAGCTCCGGTGAGACCCGTCTGGCATTCCACTCCTTTTTGGCTGCGCCGGAAACGGAAATCACATGATCCCGGTCGAACACTGCCACCGGACAGCCTGCCAGGCGGTGCATGATATCTGCCACCTGTGCGGCACTCTCTCCGATCTCACCGATGGGAGAATATTTCTTGAAGATCACTTCCCCGTCGCTGTTGGTGTAGATCTCTAAAGGGTCGCCTTCCCGGATCCGCATGGTGCGGCGAATCTCTTTCGGAATGACCACCCGTCCCAGGTCGTCAATACGCCGGACAATTCCAGTTGCTTTCATATTTCAAAAGTCCTCCTTACAATTCCGCAGTGTACTGCGAGGGTACTGCTATTGTCTGCAAAATCGGAAGAATTATACATCCCCGGAATCCGGACGCAAAAAAGCAGCACCATGTCGGAAAAATTTTCCATCATAGTACTGCTCCGAAAAGACTCACTTTTCCCGTCTGGTCGCCGCATCGTCAAACTGGCGGATGCGCAGGTGAATCCCCAGGCGGTCTGCCAGCTGCTGCGCCGCATCCAGTTCCGGCTGCGGCAGAATGTCTACCACGCTGAACATCACCTGCGGCACATACTGCTTGCAGTCCAGCGCAAACTGCTGCATTGCCGGATACGCCGCCGCACCGTACTTGGGACGTGTGACTTTCAGATATTCCGCCTCTGTCCCGGCGTTCAGGCTGACGGACACGATATCCACCAGACCTTTCAAATCTGCCGCCGTTTTTCTGCCGTGGATCAGATCGGACAATCCATTGGTATTGATGCGGATGGTCTTTACCCCACGGCTTTTCAGCAGCTTTGCCGTTTCGCACAGAATGTCCAGGCGTTCTGTCGGCTCGCCGTAGCCGCAGAATACCACTTCTTCATACTGCGACAAGTCCTCCTTGTCCAGCGCCGCCCGAATCTCTTCCATAGACGGTTCGTGTTCCAGCCACAGGGGATCTGAGCCATAGGCGCCGTCGCACATGGTGCGGATGCAGAATGTGCAGGCACAGGGACATCGGTTGGTAATATTCAAATAGAGATTTCTGCCTACTGCATAGGCGATCGTCATTGCTTTCTGCATGAAAAATCACTCCTATTTATGATACTTGGTGCCGGATAAAATCTGATAGCTCCGGTAAATCTGTTCCAGCAGCATCACCCGTGCCAGCTGGTGCGGAAACGTCATTGCCGACATGGAAAGCCGCAGGTTTGCACGCTGTTTCACCGCATCCGACAGCCCGTAGGAACTGCCGATCAGAAATGTCACTGCGCCGCTGTCACCGCCCTGCGCCGCCTGTTCCAGCTTTTTTGCCAGTCCGGGACTGTCCAGCTGTTTTCCCTCGATGCACATGGCAATGCAAAAGCCTTTGGCACGTTTCAGCAGTTCAGCGCCCTCTTTTTCCAGCGCCGCCGCAATTTCCTTTTCCGAGGGATTCTGGGGCAGGGACACGGGTTCCAGCTCCGTCACCTGTAACTGACAAAACCGGGACAGCCGCTTTTCGTATTCCCGGCACGCATCCCGAAGATAGCTTTCCTTGCACTTTCCCAGTGCCAGGATCTGTATGGTCTGCATCAGAAGATCACCGCCTGTTCTAAGCCCTCCGGCGACGCCACCTGCAGCAGGAAATCCCGGTTCCGGCGCATTCCCTGTTCCTGCAAATGTTCCAGCACGGTCTGCTGTGCCAGAGGCATGGTATTGTTTTTTTCGCTGAGATGCCCCAGTATGAGACGTGTTGTGCCGTGTTCGATGAGCATTTCCGCCGTCCCGGCGCTGTCGCCGTTGGACAGATGCCCGTATTTTCCACGGATGCGTTCCTGGAGCGACGCCGGATACGGTCCATAGCGGAGCATTTTCGGGTCGTAGTTTGCCTCCAGCAGCACCAGGTCTGCACCCAGCACGCCCTTTTCCACCTCCGGCGTGACACAGCCTAAATCCGTGCAGACTGCACAGGTCTGACCGTCCGGCAGTTCAAAGCGATAGCCGCAGCTGCCCGGCGCATCGTGCATGGTGGGAAACGCCGTCACTGCCACGCTGTCGGTATGTATGGTCTCTGTGGGAAGGATCTCCCGGAGGTCAGCGTCCTGGGGAAACTTATCCGAAAAGCGCAGCTGTGCCAGCGTCTCTGCCGTACCGTACACCGGGACCGGATGCTTTCCCAGAAACACCCGGAGTCCGGCAATATGGTCGGTGTGAGTATGGGTGATACACACTGCCTGCACCGCCTTTTCGGGGATGTCGTGCGCCGCCAGCGACTGCAGCAGTCTGCGGCAGGAAACGCCGGCATCTACCAGCACACCGCCGGCAGGGCTGCCCACAAAACTTGCATTGCCCTTGCTGGAACTGAACAGGGAGTAAAATTTCGACACGTTGAGACCTCCGTTTTTCCACAACAAAAGCCGTCAACCAGGCTGACGGCTTGTTTCATTTCATTTGGCTGTCATTCAGAGCGCTTCTTTCAGCTCCGGAGACGCAGCAGCCTCTGTGGGTTCAGAGACCTTCTGGATATCTGCGCCGATCTGCCGCAGCTTGGCATCCAGGTTGGCATATCCACGCTCAATGTGGTAAATGTCCTCGATCTCGGTGACACCGTGTGCCGCCAGACCTGCGATAATCAGCGCAGCCCCGGCACGGAGATCGCACGCCTTTACCGGCGCACCGGTCAGCTTTCCGGTACCCTCTACCACAGCGACCTTGCCGTCCACAGAGATATCCGCACCCATGCGGCGCAGCTCATCCACATACCGGAAACGCTGTTCCCAGACGCCCTCGGTAATGATGCTGGTGCCTTCCGCCAGAGTCAGCAGTGTTGTGATCTGGGGCTGCATATCGGTGGGGAAACCCGGATGGGGCATGGTCTTTACGTTGGTGCGCACCAGCGGACCATCCACCCAGACACGGACGCTGTCGTCAAACTCTTCGATGTTGACGCCGATCTTCCGCATTTTGCTGGTGATGGGTTCCAGATGCTTGGGAATCACGTTTGTCACCAGCACATCGCCTCTTGTGGCAGCGGCTGCGATCATAAACGTGCCTGCCTCGATCTGATCCGGAATGACGGAGTACACTGCGCCGTGGAGACGCTCTACCCCACGGATCTTGATGACATCCGTGCCGGCACCCATGATATCGGCGCCCATGGAGTTCAAAAAGTTCGCCAGGTCTACGATATGCGGTTCTTTCGCCGCATTTTCGATCACGGTCAGACCCTTGGCACGAACTGCCGCCAGCATGGCGTTCATGGTCGCACCCACGGAAACAACGTCTAAGTAGATCTGATTGCCCACCAGCTGGTCTGCCACCAGATCCACCATGCCGTGTTCAATGTTGCAGTTTGCACCCAGTGCGGAAAACGCCTTCAGATGCTGGTCGATGGGGCGGTCGCCTAACGGACATCCGCCGGGCATGGAAACCCTCGCCTTGCCGTAGCGTCCCAGCAGCGCACCCAAGAAGTAATAGGATGCACGCATCCGCCGTGCGCTCTCATAGGGTACGCAGTAGTTGGTCAGTCCCATTGCAGAAATGCGGACTGTGGTCTTTGACAGATACTCCACCTGCGCACCCATTTCGCTCATAATGCGCAGGCTGATGGAAACGTCACTGATATCCGGAACATTTTCCAGGATACAGGGTTCATCACAGAGCAGCACCGCAGGGATCAGTGCGACCGCTGCATTCTTTGCTCCGCTGACTTCTATTTCGCCGGTGAGCCGATGCCCGCCGTGAATGACAAATTTATCCAATTTCGTCTCTCCTTTTTTCTGTGCGCCCAATTGTCCATTGCTGCAACGGCATCGGAAAGGAACCGAAACCGCCCAGATACGGCGACACATGGGGAATGCCAAAACCGGCACGCCTGCCGTCCATTCCCATTCCTCTATTCAGCGCCCGTGCCTTGTGCCGGCAGGCTGCTGTTCTCCGGCGGCATAAAAAGCCGCTTCATTCTTCCGGTTATCCAGAATCATTTTTTCTGGTCTGCACACAATATAGGCGACACGGTGCAAAAGCCGTCCGGCTGTTTTGCATGGTGCTGCCTATAGTTTGTATGCTATCTTCCTTATTATACACGAATTCTGCGCATTTGTAAAGTAAAAAGCAAGCATTTTTTGCGCTATTTGGAAGTATCGACGGAAAATTTCTGCCATGTGAAATCGCATTTGTATGGATTCCATAAGGGAAATTATGTATTTTTCAAGGCGGTTTGGATATTCGCCCTTATTCCGCTGTTTTTGCGTCAGAAGCAAATGCGCCGTATGTTCCGATTTCCACTTTCTGGATAAGAATATTCTCTTCCGGCGGTGTATAGCCGCCGTCTCCGGAGGATGCCTTTACCGCAGCGCTGGTGATCTTGTCGATGGTGTCAAAGCTTTCGTCCCCATACGCCTGGGCAAATACGGTCATCTGCTGGGAATAGTTCGGCACGCCGCCGTTTTCCAGAAACGCCTGGTTGATCTTCTCGGCGTTTTCCGAAACCGATTCCAGTTCGTTTTTCGCAGACTCGTCAAACACGATGGAATTGCAGACCACAAAGCGTGTCCCGCAGTAGGTGGTCATTTTTCCGGTGATGCGGTCCCACAGATTGCCCTCCTGCGCCGTGGTCGGCACACAGAAAGCCCCACGGAACGGCCACAGGTCGCCGCTGGTCTCCCGTTCCACTCGCTCATAGGTGTCGCCGTCCGCACTGTTCAGCGAGCCGTCCGGGTTGGGACTGCCTGCCTCAAAGTAGACGCCGTCCTCGACGGAGAACACATAGGTGTTGTCGTAATAGCCGGACTCCGCCAGTTCGGTGAACTGTTTCACATAAGCCGGCGCCTGCTCTGGGAACAGCTCTGCCACGATCGTACCGGCAGAGGTGGTGATCTTCATTGCCGGCGCATCCTCTGCCGGTGTTTCCAGCTGCACCAGCTCCACCTGGCTCATGTCCACAAAGGTCTTGCGCTCCTGCTCCATATAGGTGGTGCAGGAGAACACGCCCACGCAGAGCAGTGTCATTACGACCATTAAGATAAAGATTCTTGTGATTGCTTTTTTATGTTTTTTGAGTGCCATTCGCTATCCTTTCGGGAAAATCATATGCAAAGCCGCCGGGCGGACTTTGTTATATCTTTGTGATCTCAGTACCCTGCCGTGTTTCCCGAACGGCATAGCCCAGTGCAGCGATGGCATCCCGGAGACGGTCTGCCTCCGCAAAGTCCTTTGCCTTTCTGGCTGCCTTGCGCTGTTCCACCAGTTCGGTCACCTCAGCCGGGATCTCGTCTGTCTTTTTCCGGTTGTACAGCAGACCCATAACGCCGATCAGTTCATCGAACAGCTTTGCGCCTGCCTCCAGCTGTTCCCTGGAAGTGGCAGCGTCTGCGCTCATGCGGTTCAGATCACGCACCAGTTCAAAGATGGCGGTCATGCCGTCTGCGGTGTTGAGGTCGTCATCCATGGCAGTGATAAACTGTTCCTTGCGCTTGGCAAACGTCTCTGCCGCCTCCGGTGCAACTTCGCCGGACTTTGCCGCAGCGATTGCCCGATCCAGGGTATCACGGCAGGCATAGAGCCGTTCCAGCGATGCCTTGCAGGCATCCAGCAGTTCCTTGCAATAGTTGATGGGGCTGCGGTAGTGTGCCTGCACCATCATATAGCGGATGACTTCATAGCCGTACTGCTCCGCCACTTCCCGTGCGGTGAAGAAGTTGCCCAGGGATTTGGACATCTTCTTGTTGTCGATGTTGATATAGCCGTTGTGCATCCAGTAGTGTGCAAAGGGCTTGCCGTTGGCTGCCTCACTCTGTGCGATCTCGTTCTCGTGGTGCGGGAAGATCAGATCCTGACCGCCGCAGTGGAGGTCGAAGGTCTCGCCCAGGTAGTGGCAGGACATGGCAGAGCATTCAATGTGCCAGCCCGGTCTGCCCTTGCCCCATGGCGAATCCCAGTAGGGTTCACCCGGTTTCGCTGCCTTCCAGACAGCGAAGTCCAGCGGTTCCTCCTTGCCGTCGTTGATATCGATTCTTGCGCCTGCCTGCAATTCCTCAATGGGCTGACCGGACAGCTTGCCGTATTCCGGGAAAGAAGAGGTCCGGAAGTATACGTCTCCGTTGTCAGCGGCATAAGCGTGACCGGAGTCCACCAGCTTTTTCACAATGTCAATGATAAGATCCATGCAGTTGGTGACGGTGGGGTGTACATCCGCATCCATGACGTTCAGTCCGTGTGCATCGGTCTTGTATTCCGCAATATAGCGCTTGGCGATCTCTGCGGCAGTGGTTCCCTCTTCGTTTGCCTTTTTGATGATCTTGTCGTCCACGTCAGTGAAATTCTGCACATAGGTGACAGTATAGCCCCGGTATTTCAGATAGCGGCGCAGCACGTCAAATGCACAGATGGGACGGGCGTTTCCGATATGGATATAGTTGTATACCGTCGGACCGCAGGCATAGATGCCGATGTGTCCGGGCTGAATGGGAACGATCTCTTCTTTTTTTCGTGTCAGCGTATTATAGATCTGCATGACGATTGACTCCTTTTATGGATTTTCGGCAGAATGCCTCTGCCGTTTTTTACGAAAATAAAAATTGCTGAAATTCCGTCATAGACGGAAAAATCTTTGCCGTGAGCGATTCGATCTCCGGGGTCGGCGGCAGAAGATCCGGGATCATCACCGGACGCATTCCGGCGGCAGCGGCGGAACGGATGCCGTTGTAGGAATCCTCTACCGCATAGGTCTCTGCCGGGTCAGCACCCAGCGCCCGGCACGCCGTCAGATAAATTTCCGGGTCGGGCTTGCTGCGGCGCACCATATCGCCGCCGATGATCTCATCGAACATCTGTTCCAGACCGAAATGCTGCATCTCTTCCCGGACAACTGCCGTCCTGGTGGAAGAGGCGATGGCGGTTTTCCAGCCGTTCTGCCGCAGGGCGTCCAGGATCTCCCGGACGCCGGGTTTCAGTTCCAGCTTGCCTTCGCCGACATTTTCCCAGTATCTCGCAGACATCTCCGCCTTATAGGTGTCATAGGGAAAATCTGCGCCGTATTTTTCCAGGAACAGCCGCCGGGATTCTGCCGCATTTGTACCGAGACAGCGCAGACAGACCTCCCGGACATCTGGAATGCCGTGGATCTCTGCGGTCTGTTCCCAGCTGCGCAGTACCAGCGCCTCAGAATCGAACAGCACGCCGTCCATATCGAATACCACACACTGCATGGCTGTATCCTCCGATCAATTTTCGCTTTCCCGCTTTTCCTTTTTCTCCTGGCTTTCCAGCTTAGACATCTCCGCCCGCAGACAAGTCACTGCGGATTTCAGCATGGTGATGTCCTCCATGGTCAGATCCGGAATGTGAATCTGATCCAGATCCTGCTGCTGTACCTTTTGTCCTGCCATCCGGGCGATTCTCGCCGGGACGCCCACGGCGGTACAGTTGTCGGGAATATCTTTCAGCACCACCGCATTGGCAGCGACCTTGACGTTGTTCCCGATGTTGATGGGACCCAGCACCTTTGCGCCGGCGCCCACCATCACATTGTCGCCCAGGGTAGGATGCCGCTTGCCTTTGTCCTTGCCGGTGCCGCCCAGGGTCACGCCCTGGTACAGCAGGCAGTTGTCACCGATAATGGTGGTCTCGCCGATCACCACGCCCATGCCGTGGTCGATGAACAGACCCTTTCCGATCTGCGCACCGGGATGGATCTCGATGCCGGTCTTGTGTCTTGCACGCTGGGATATGATGCGTGCAATGGTATAGAATTTGTGCTGATAGAACCAGTGGGCACGCCGATAGCTGCGCACTGCTTTCAGCCCGGAGTATGTCAGCAGAATTTCAAAGCTGCTGCGTGCCGCCGGGTCTTTTTCCTTGACGATGGCGATATCTTCCCGTAGCTGTCGAAACATATTCCAATGTCACCTCCCAAAATTGTCCATGCACCTGCCTGCGACAGAAAAACCGCCTCTGCAAGTGCTGTTTTCGTACACTTCCAGAGGCGGAAAAAATTCTTCCACGGTTCCACTCTGATTTCTCACTCAACAGGACACCCCAAAACGGGAATCCCTTCTGCCGATAACGGAGCAAAACCCGGACACGGATACTCCGGCGTCAAACGCCATTCCCCATGCCAACGGAGAACGCCGTCTGACGCTCTCATCGCAGTTGCACTTCACCCCGGCGCAGGGCATTGTTCCACCGACCCAATGCTCTCTGTACGCTGCCGCCGGAGATACTCTCACTGCTGCGTTGTTCGATTCATCTTTCTGTAATCCTCTACAGTACTATTATTATATGCGATTTCGGCGGTTTTGTCAATGAATTTTTTGTGGCGCAGAATGATTTTCTCCCTGCGGCTTATTTTTCCAGCAGTTCGCTCCAGGTCTGCCGGATTCCTGCGCCGTGGAGCGCCACGTAGTACATCAGATAAAAAATGTCGGAAGCATCCACCGCACCGTCACAGTCGATGTCTGCGGCAGCGATCTGCTGCGGCGTCAGTTCGCCGGCATTGCCCACGGCGATGTTTGCCACATAGTACATGGCGTAGAAGATATCCGTGGAATCCAGCGTCCCGTTTTCGTCCACATCGCCCAGCAGCGTGTCCGTGCTGTTCAGATCCGCAAAGGGAATATCGTAGTTCGCAGCGTATTTCTGTGCGAAAGAGCCGGCATATCCCCGGATGGTCAGCCCGTCACATTCGCTGAATACAGATTGCCCCATGCTGGTCACGCTGTCGGGAATGGTGATACGGGTCAGATTGGTGCAGGATGCAAACGCCCAGTTCTCCATTTTGGTCAGACTGTCCGGCAGGCGCAGACCCGTCAGTCCGGTACACGATGAAAAAGCATTGCTCCGGATGGTGGTCAGCCCTTCGGGCAGGACGATCTCCGGCAGGCTGCTGCACTGATAGAATGCGGCAACTTCAATGGTGGTGATATTTTTCGACAGCTTGACACGACGCAGTCCCTTACAGCCGGAAAAGGCAGAAGAGCCGATTCTGGTGACGCTGTCGGGAATGGTCACGCTGGTCATCTGTGTGGAACAGGCGGTCACGAGACCAAAGTCGGAGGAAAAGGCATAGTTGGCGATATCGGTCACCCCGTCGGGGATGACAACATCTCCGGTACAGGTCTGTCCGTCAACAACAATGTGGTTGACAATCACCAGCGGATTTTCTGCCTGCCGGGCTTTCAGCCACGGCGTGAACGAAAACGCCTCTTTCCCGATATAGGTGACACTCTCCGGAATGGTGATATCAGTCAGTTTTGAACAGCCCCGAAAGACAGCATCTTTGATACTGGTCACCGGACAGCCGTCGATCTCCGCCGGGATCTCCACAGCAGTCACCGCAGTGTCACAGTCGGTAATGGTGACCGTTCCACTGCTGCTGACAGAATAAGTCAGACTTTCATAAGTGCCGGTGGCTGCGCTCGCCGACAATACCGGCTGCACATTTTGCAGCACACCCGAAAAGCCGGACATTCCCGCACAGCCCAGACACACCGCACCGGCAGCAATCGCCGCCGCAAGCTTTTTCCACAATTTCATTGACATTTCCCCATTCCCCTTTTGCAAAATATGATTACTTTATTATAGCATGACCTTGTGAAAAAGTCAATTGGATTCGCTTTTCCCCACCAAAAAACCGGTTCCTGTACCAACAGAAACCGGTTCTTATCTCTCACAGTGTGCGCACACACACCAAACACGCTTATGCGGAAACGCTCTGACTGAGCGCCTGCCGTTTTTTCGCCGCAGCGGTGCGCCATGAAATCAATCCGACTGCCAATGCTGCCGGAATCACAATCAGCAATGTCACAGACAGGAAGTTCACCGGAATCCAGCCCAGGGCATAATCGCCGCCGAATGTGGAAAAGCTGTTGACGGTAAAGTGCATGATCATAGAAAAAACCACGGACTTATAGTGATGCGCTACCCAGCCCAGCACCAGGCCGCCGAAAAAGGCATACACGCCCTGCACCCAGTTCATGTGCGCCACGCCGAACAGGAACGCCTGCAGCAGATTCGCCGCCCAGAATCGACCGAACGCCTTTTCTGCATACTTCATGGTCAGCCCACGGAAGATCAGTTCCTCGCCGATGGGTGCCAGGATCACCGTTGCAAAGATCACCATGTAGTTTGTGCCGATGCCGGACTGCTCCAGCATCGCATAGGTATCTTCCACCATACGAGGAAACAGCAGGGTCTCCAGACCGGCTGTTCCGCTGCTGAATACAGCCATCAGAATGCCCAGTCCCAGCCCCATCAGAATCGGTTCCGGTCTCAGTTTCTGCACGGTCTCCCGTGGGGCTGGCCGTGGTTTCTGAAAGCTGAGACGATACCAGAACGCAAACCCCACTGCCGACACCAGATGCGCCAGCGCCGTGGCAACGGGGATGCTGGCGGAGACGATTTCCTCATACGCCGCCATAACGTTCTGGGTTCTGCCGCTCTGGAACGCATTCACAAATACCATGATGACAACCACCACAACGGAAACCAGTATCTGCACGGCAAAAAAGCCTACCAGCGGCAGCAGCGACAGGAAAAAGTTTGCCACACGTCCCGGCTCTTTTTTCTGCGGCGGCTGATACGCACAGCCGTTCTGCATTTGCGGCGCATACGGCTGATATGGCTGCTGGTACTGCTGCTGGGAATAGCCGTAGTTGTTCTGCGGTTGCTGGTACTGCTGCTGGGGATAGGCATAGTTATTCTGCGGCTGTTGGTATTGCTGCTGGGGATAGCCATAGTTGTTCTGCGGCTGCTGGTACTGCTGCTGGGAATAGCCGTAGTTGTTCTGCGGTTGCTGGTACTGCTGCTGCGGATAGCCGTAGCCATTCTGCGGCTGTTGGTATTGCTGCTGCGGATTGCCGTAATTATTCTGCGGCGGCGGTGTCTGATTCGGGTACTGCTGGGGATTCTGCTGTTCTTCCATAGGGCTTTCCTTTCACTCAGTCACGCCGGAAAATGTCTCTGGTGTAGACCTTTTCCCGGATGTCGTCCAGACAGCTGTCATAGCGGTTTGCGATCACGGCATCGCACATTTTCTTAAACTGTTCCAGGTCATTGACCACAGTGCTGCCGAAAAATGTAGTGCCGTTTTCCAGCGTCGGCTCATAGATCACCACGGAGGCACCCTTTGCCTTGATGCGTTTCATTACGCCCTGGATGCTGGACTGGCGGAAGTTGTCGCTGTTCGCCTTCATGGTCAGACGATAGACACCGACTACCACCGGCTTTTCCTTCTGGCTGTCGTAGGTGTTGTCATCGTCATAATCATAGCAGCCAGCCATGTGCAGCACACGGTCGGCAATGAAGTCCTTTCGGGTGCTGTTTGCGGCAACGATCGCCTCGATCAGATTCTCCGGCACATCAGCATAGTTCGCCAGGAGCTGTTTCGTATCCTTGGGCAGGCAATAGCCGCCGTAGCCAAAGGACGGATTGTTATAGTGTGCGCCGATACGGGGATCCAGGCAAACGCCGTCGATGATCTGCCGGGTATCCAGCCCTTTCATTTCGGCATAGGTGTCCAGTTCGTTGAAGTAGCTGACACGCAGCGCCAGGTAGGTGTTGGCGAACAGTTTCACTGCCTCTGCCTCGGTGTAGCCCATAAACAGCGTGGGGATCTCTTCCTTGATCGCACCCTCCCGGAGCAGTCCGGCAAAGGTATGTGCGGCGGCGGTCAGTGTCTCGTCTGCGGCATCCGTTCCCACAATGATGCGGGACGGATAGAGGTTGTCGTACAGCGCTCTGCCCTCCCGGAGAAATTCCGGGCTGAACAGGATGTTCTGACAGTGGTACTTTTCCCGGACGGACTGGGTATAGCCCACCGGAACGGTAGACTTGATGACCATGACTGCATCCGGATTGCAGGACAGCACCAGTTCGATCACTGCCTCTACCGCAGAGGTATCGAAAAAGTTTTTGCGGCTGTCATAGTTGGTGGGTGCGGCGATGATAACGAAATCCGCCTGGCGGTATGCTGCCGCTCCGTCCAGCGTTGCAGTCAGATCCAGGTCTTTTTCTGCCAGATACTGCTGGATCTCCGCATCAATGATGGGCGATTTCCGCTGGTTGATGAGTTCCACCTTTTCCGGAATGATGTCTACTGCCAGCACCTTGTGATGCTGTGCCAGCAGGATGGCGTTGGAAAGTCCCACATAGCCGGTTCCTGCCACTGCAATTGTATATTTTTTCTCCATGTCCTTCTTCCTCATATACAAGCCTGGTTTTGCATCCTTTCCACGTGTCATGTCCGGACGGCACAGGCTTTCTAAAACAATGAAAAACCGGCGACACCCTGCCGCCGGTTTTCTGCGTGTGTATCTTATATGCTATTGTATCACATTTTGGCGTATCCGTCAAGCCGGCGGATAACTGCCTTTACACAAATCAATTTTCAAGTCCTCCTTGAAAAGGGGGATGTCAGCGTAAGCTGACAGGGGGATTAACTTCTCATTCAAACCTATGGCTTGCCAGCTCAGTACCAGTCGCACATTTCAGACACTGCGCTGAGAGCCTTTGATTTCCGTGTAACCACCCTTACGCATTCTGCTGCATCCCCGTATACAGCAGATAATACCGTCCTTTTTCTTCCATCAGCTTTTCATGGCTGCCACGCTCAATAATGCGTCCGTGATCCAGCACCATGATAACATCGGAATTCTGAATGGTGGAGAGCCGGTGGGCAATGACGAACACCGTTCTGCCGTGCATCAGCGCATCCATGCCTGCCTGGACAATGCGTTCCGTCCGGGTGTCAATGGAAGAGGTCGCCTCGTCCAGGATCATGACCGGCGGGTCTGCTACTGCCGCTCTGGCGATGGAAAGCAGCTGGCGCTGTCCCTGGGACAGCCCGGAACCGTCACCGGACAGAACTGTATTGTAGCCGTCCGGCAGCAGCATGATGAAGTGGTGGGCATTGGCACGCTTTGCCGCAGCGATGCACTCTTCATCGGTAGCATCCAGTCTGCCGTAGCGGATATTGTCCATGACCGTGCCGGTAAACAGGTTGACATCCTGCAAAACAATGCCCAGCGAGCGCCGCAGGTCGGGCTTTCGAATCTTGTTGATGTTGATGCCGTCATAGCGGATCTTGCCGTCCGCCAGATCATAGAACCGGTTAATCAAGTTGGTGATAGTAGTCTTTCCGGCGCCGGTCGCACCGACAAACGCCACCTTTTCGCCGGGCTTTGCGTACAGGCTCACGTCGTGCAGCACGATCTTATCCGGCACATAGCCGAAGTCCACGTCAAAGAACCGGACATCGCCCTCCATCCGGGTATAGGTGACTGTGCCGTCTCCGTGGGGATGTTTCCACGCCCACACGCCTGTGCGGTGGTCGGTCTCCGTGAGAACGCCGTCCTTCTCCTCGGCATTGACCAGCGTCACATAGCCCTCGTCGGTCTCCGGCTCTTCGTCCAACAGTTCGAAGATACGTCCTGCGCCGGCAAGCGCCATAACGATTGCACTCGCCTGCTGGGAAATCTGGCTGATGGGCATGGTAAAGCTGCGGCTCAGCTGCAAAAAGGCTGCAATTGCACCCAGCGTTAGACCGCCCACACCGTGGAATGCCAGCGCACCGCCCAGCATTGCCAGCAGCACATACTGCACATAGCCCAGGTTGTTCATAATGGGCATCAGAATGTTGGCAAAGCTGTTCGCCCAGGCAGCGTTCTGAAACAGCTCTTCGTTCTTCTGGTCGAAACCAGCCTTGGTTTCTTCCTCGTGGCAGAACACCTTGATGACCTTTTGTCCGTGGATCATCTCTTCAATATAGCCGTTCACCGCACCGATGGAGTTCTGCTGCTTGACGAAGAACGCACCGCTCTTGCCGCCCACGAACTTGGTAATCACCATCATCACTGCCACAAACGCCAGGACAAACAGCGTCAGCCAGATGCTCAGACGCACCATTGCCACGAATACGGCAATCACCGTCACGATGGACGAAAAGATCTGCGGCACACTCTGCGCCAGCATCTGCCGGAGCGTATCGGTATCGTTGGTGTACAGGCTCATGATGTCGCCGCTGGCATGGGTGTCGAAAAAGCGGACGGGCAGCGTCTGCATATGGGAAAACATCTCGTCACGGATGGTTTTCAGAATACCCTGTGCCACCACGACCATGAGCCGGTTATAGAACAGCGTCCCCAGAATGCCGGCGGCGTACAGCACGCCCAGTCTTGTCAGCGCTCTCGCCAGACCGGAGAAGTCCCGGCTGCCGTCCAGCAGCATGGGAGAAATGTAATCGTCGATCAGCGTTTGCAAAAATGTCGAGCCTGCCACGCCGGCAATGGCACTGACGAGAATGCACACCAGCACCAGCACAAGCTGGAGCCAATACTTTTTCATATAGGAAAGCAGCCGCACAAAGCTCTTTCCTGCGCCCTTTGCAGCCCCGGGCATCATGACGCCACGAGGCGGCGGTCCTCCTTGTCGTTTCTGACTCATTGCGGAACACTTCCTTTCTGCTGGGATTCATAGACTTCCCGATAGATGGCATTGCTTTGCAGCAGTTCTTCGTGTGTGCCGACGCCGTCCACTCTGCCCTCATCCATTACGATGATCTTATCGGCATCCATCAGCGAGGTCACACGCTGGGCAATGATGATCTTGGTGGTATCCGGAATCTCGTCCCGGAGCGCCTGGCGGATGCAGGCGTCCGTGTGGGTATCCACGGCACTGGTGGAGTCGTCCAGAATCAGAATCTTCGGCTTTTTCAGCAGCGCCCGTGCAATGCAGAGCCGCTGTTTCTGACCGCCGGACACATTGGAACCACCCTGCTCAATGTAGGTGTCATAGCCGTCCGGGAACGTCTGAATGAATTCATCGGCGTGCGCCAGGCGGCAGACACGCTGCATTTCTTCATCGGTGGCGTTCGGGTCGCCCCAGCGGAGATTCTCCTTGATCGTGCCGGAAAACAGCACGTTTTTCTGAAGTACCATAGCGACTTCTTCCCGGAGTTTCTCCACGTCATACTGCCGCACATCCACGCCGCCTACCTTCACTGTGCCGATGGTGGCATCGTACAGCCGTGGGATCAGCTGCACCAGCGAACTTTTGGCGCTGCCCGTGCCGCCCAGAATGCCCACGGTCATGCCAGCCGGAATGTGCAGATCCACATTCTCCAGGCAGCATTTGTCCTCACGCTTGCTGTAGCTGAAGCTGACATGGTCAAAGTCGATGCTGCCGTCCGGCACTTCGGTGACAGCGTCTGCCGGGCTGACGATATCGCTTTCTTCGTCCAGAATTTCCACGATACGCTCGCAGGAGGCACGGGAAATGGTAATCATAACGAATACCATAGAAAGCATCATCAGACTGGACAGAATCTGAATGGCATATGTCATAAGGCTCATGAGCTGCCCGGTGGTCAGTGTCCGGCTGACGATCATTCTTGCGCCGAACCAGGAGACCAGGATCAGACAGGCATACATACAAAACTGCATCAGAGGCATATTAAACGCCAGTCGCTTTTCTGCCCTGGAAAAATCCCGGTAGATATCCTCCGAGATATTCGAGAATTTCTGAATCTCGTGATCTTCCCGGACAAAGGACTTTACCACACGGATGCCGTGGAGGTTTTCCTGTGTCACGTTGTTCAGCTTATCATAGGTTTTGAACACCCGTTCGAAAATGGGGTGTACCCGTGTCATAATGAAATACAGTCCCACGCCCAGCACCGGAATTGCCGCCAGATAAATCAGTGACAGCTTTGTATTCAGCCGGAACGCCATGACCATGGAGAAGATCAGCATTGCCGGTGAGCGCAGCGCAATGCGAATCACCATCTGATAGGCGTTCTGCACGTTGGTCACGTCCGTGGTCAGACGGGTGACGATGCTGGCTGCGGAAAACTTATCGATGTTGGAAAAGGAATACTTCTGGACACGGTAGAACATATCGTGCCGCAGATTCCGTGCAAATCCGGCAGAGGCAAACGCCGCAAAGTGTCCGGCGAGTGCGCCGAAGATCAGAGAAAGCACACAGCACACCAGCAGGATCCAGCCGTAGTGCATCACCGCATCCATGCCGCCTGCGCCGTCAATGCCCTCGTCGATCAGCTTTGCCATCAGCAGCGGTATCACCACTTCCATGACAACCTCCAGCACCACAAACAACGGGGAAAGCAGGGAAAACAACTTGAATTCCCGAATCGACTGCATTAGTTTTCGAATCATTCGCTGTGACCTCCTTTACAAGTCCATTTCTGTGAAATGTCGTCGCCCAGGTTCTCCCGCATTTTTTGCGCCACCCGGAGAAATGTCTCCTGATCCTCATCCGGGATGCCCTGTGCCAGCATTTCTTCAAATCCGGCAATATCCTCCTCGATCTGCCGGTGCAGGTCTACTGCCTTTTGTGTCAGCACGATCCGCTTGAGCCGGGCATCCTGTGCCACGCTCTCCCGGCAGATCAGCCCGTTTTTCTCCATCAGCTGCAACGTCACCGTCACCGTAGAACGGCTGATGGAAAACGCCTTTTCGATATCCCGCTGAAACACATCCCGACCCCGGTTCTCGTACAGATACCGGATCAGGTAGCCGTGCATTCCCGTCAGACGGTCTGCGTCCTGGTGCGCTGCGGAATAGCCACGCCGCCGTGCCATCATCTTTTCCAGCCGGTGTATCTCCAGTCCCAAATGCCGCATCGCCTGCCTCCTTTCTGCGCCTTTCCAGCGCCTGTTATTTCTGTTTAACGCAAAACAGTTTATCGCCAAACTGTTTACTGTAAAACTATTTTAGCACACTCCCCGAAAATGTCAAGGGTACTTTTGCAAGGTTTACATTTTCTTCAAACGATAGTCTATTTGACAAAGCCAGTGGGAAAATGGTATACTATAGGTAACATGAGAAAAGGAGGTTTTCCTCTTGCAAAAATACCGCTATTATCTGCCGCCCCGGTCAAAACTGCCCTTTGCGGCAGGCATTCTCGCCGGGCTAATGACGCTGAACACCATATATACGCTGATCTCTATGCCCTACTACACCCACTACTGGGACTACTGGGCAACCATGGTCTCCGGCATCCTGCTGTGTGGTTTCTGCTTTCTGTTCCGAAACCGGCACGCCGAACTGACCTTGATCCCGGCGGCAATGCTGGCGCTGATTGCCTGCATCACGCCGAATCTGATTCACTGGATGGAAGTGGGGCTGTTCTTTCTGCTGCTGCTGGAATGGCTGGTGCGGATGCCACGCTGGACAGGCAAATTGTTCCGAGTCCTGGGCGTTCTGTTCACCCTGGTCGGCGGCATCGCCATTCTGTCTCCCATGGCAGAGCGCATCTCCTCACTGGCGGAGCGTGGAAACGCTGTCCCGGCGTTTGTCGTCCCGTTTGTTATCCGGAGTCTGGGCGGCGACCTGTTGATTTTGCTGACGCTGCTCCTGCTGGTTTTCGCCATGCAGCCCCATGTCCTGCCGGGCTGGATGGATGAGGGCGATCAGTACGACCGCATCTGGGAATAAAGGCAACATGACACAAAAAACCGTACCCCGGTGTTTTCCAAGGTACGGTTTTTCTATTGCAACGTTTTTCTTATTAGAATAAACGCTTTATTCTGTATAACCGGATTCTTTCATGCACTGCAAAATGCCGTCACGCAGTGCCTCCGGGCTGCCCATTTCCACAAAGGTGATGCCCGGCATCCCGTCTGTATAGCGTTCCCGTGTGGCAGCGTTGTCGCCCAGAATCATGGGCTTTTTCATCGCCTCATAGATATACGCCTTTCCGGGGATGGTGCGGTTCGCCTTGCCGTTTTCCTTGTTGAAATGCCCGGCGAGACAAAGGTCTGCCTGGCTGATGCGCTCCGCAAGCTCCGGCTGGGAAAGCCACCGGATATAGGTGATATTTGGGCTTTCTGTGGGTGTGACCTTCTGATCCACCGGTCCGATAAAGTAGAAGTGGATCCGGGGATCGTCTGCCAGCAGCGCCATTGCCTGCATGATAACATCCACGCCCTGCACCGGCAGCACACTGCCGAAGTACAGCACGATAAACTGCTCCTTCAGCTCCGGCGGTTTCACCTGGGGACGGGGATAGTAGATGCTGGTGTCTGCGTCCAGATACAAGGTCTCGATGGCAGAGCGAGCCTTGCCGAACTCTGCGGAGAAATAGTCCCCGTGGGCGTTGGTGTCGCTGACAACATGGTCTGCCAGTTTCAGCGTCCGGGTGTCGATCCAGTGGCAGAACTTTGCCCCCAGCGAGCCGGGACGCAGCTTTTTCCGGTCGCAGACCATAGTGTCATAGACGGAAATGAAAAAGTCGATATCCACCGTCTTTTTCCGGAAACGGTGCGCAAACAGCGGCAGTACCAGCTGCGGCGCAAAGCCCAGGAACACCGCATCAAACGGTTTCATGGACATGGTGCAGAGTTTTCCGTACACATGGAGCAGCCGCTTGGCATAGCTCTTCTCCCGGCTGCCCAGAACGGTCACACTTTTTGCGGTCTGTTCGATCAGCCGGATTTCCTGGGTATTCCGGAGATAGTCCAGGTTTTTGGTGGTGACGAACAGTACATTCTGATTCTGATAAGACTGCAAGATACTGCCCTGCCTTATGCGACGGAGTTCACGAACATCTCATAGATGCAGCGAATTGCCTGTTCAAAGTCGGTCTCCTTCACAGCGACGATAACGTTCAGCTCGCTGGAACCCTGGTCGATCATGCGCACGTTGATGTGTGCGTGTGCCAGTGCTGCGAAAATTCTTGCGGCAACGCCACGAGTCCGGCACATACCACGACCTACTACAGCGATCAGCGCAATACCGTCCTCAGTTTCGATGCTGTCCGGCTGTACTGCCTTGATGATCTCGGTGCGGATCTCGTCCTCCAGACCGTTCAGATGCGCAGAGTCTACGATAACGGTCATAGAGTCGATGCTGGACGGCATATGCTCCAGCGGAATCTGGTGTTCCGACAGCACATTCAGCACGTCACGGCAGAAACCGATCTGGCTGTTCATCAGATCCTTGTGGATGTTGATGGAGGTGAAGTCCTTCTTGCCGGCAATACCGGTGATGGTGTATGCAGACAGTTCCTCATCGGTGCTGTCCGGCACGATCATGGTACCCGGCTCATCCGGTGCGTTGGTGTTGCGGATGTTGATGGGAATGCCTGCGGAACGTACCGGGAAGATCGCTGCCTCATGCAGAACCGATGCGCCCATGTAAGACAGCTCACGCAGTTCGGTATAGGTGATGGTGCGGATCACAGCCGGATCGTCTACGATACGGGGATCGGCAACCAGGAAGCCGGAAACATCTGTCCAGTTCTCGTACAGGGATGCCTTGACTGCGCCGGCTACGATAGAACCGGTGACATCGCTGCCGCCACGGGAGAAAGTCTTGACATAGCCGTCTGCGCCGCAGCCGTAGAATCCGGGGATAACAGCATTTTCCAGACCGCTCAGACGCTCACGAAGTACCTTTTCGGTCTTTTCGTCGTTCAGGCTGCCGTCCGGCTGGAAGAAGATGACTTCTGCGGCATCCACAAAGGGAAAGCCCAGGTATGCGGCGATGACCTTACCGTTCAGATATTCGCCACGGCTTGCGGCATAATCCTTGCCGGCACGCTTTTTGAAGTTTTCTGCGATCTCAGAAAATTCTGCCTGCAAAGAAAAATCCATGCCCAGACCGGAAATGATGTCGTTGTACCGTGCCTGGATCGCATCCAGGGCATCCGAGAAATCCAGACCCTGTTCTGCCAGGTCATAGCAGGTGTACAGCATATCGGTCACCTTGATGTCATCGGAAAAACGCTTGCCCGGTGCGGACGGTACTACATACCGGCGCTCCGGATCTGCCTTGATGATTGCTGCTGCTTTCTGGATCTGCTTGGCATCTGCCAGACTGCTGCCGCCGAACTTTACTACTTTCGTTGCCATATGTCTCACACAGAGGAAAAACCGGAACGGTCTCTCCTCACTCCTTACTAAAATGATATTTGCAGCCGATTCGGGAGGGCTGCGGACTCCGGTGATGCGCTTTTTCTGCCGCATCACATGATACTATATTAGTATATTGTTTTTCCAACAAAAAATCAATAGGGAAATACCACAATTTTTCCCGAGTTTTATTTTGTGTTTTTGGTAAATACGCTTGTATTTATAGGACGGACAATTCCAGGTTTCGTCCATTTCAAAGTGATATCGTTCACACATCGTCTTTTTCCATAAATACAGCGTACACATTTTGTGCAGTCTGCATATTCGATTGTATGAAAGGTGTAAATTATCCGAATCCATAGGCTATATATTATCAATTGGGCAAAAAAAGATATTAGACAGAAAAAACAAACCGTGGTATACTGGATAAGGCAAGAGCGAACCAACACGCTCACACGCACAACATGACATCAAGCCACATAGGAGGACAAAGACAATGGGTGGAATTCTGGAAACGGCAATGCTGATCTGTTTCGGCTGTTCCTGGCCGATCAATCTGGTGAAGAACTACAAGTGCCGCAGCGCAAAGGGCATGAGCCTGCCGTTCATTCTCCTGCTGATGGCGGGCTATATCGCCGGCATCAGCGCCAAGTTTATCCTGGGTGTCAATGTCCATAACGCCTATGTGCTGGTGGTCTATCTGCTGAACCTGGCTATGGTAACGGCGAATCTGTTCGTATACTTCCGGAACTGCGCTCTGGATCGCAAGGCAGAGCTTTGCACAGAACCGGAGACAGACGACACCGCCATGGATCTGGTAGCTGCATCCGTTGCCGAACAGATACAGCAGCGGTCGAAAGAGCGTACCCGTACGCTCCGTCCCAAGACAGCCGGAAACGCCGCTGTGCTGGATTATATCCAGTGGGGCAAGACCATCGAAGAATAACGAAATACCTCTCCCCTGGAGACCGCCGCTGTCTTCTACACGCATCTTTGATACGGCGGTTTCCGATATACTTTCCAGAAAGCTGGTCTGTTTTTTCGACAGATCAGCTTTTTTTGGCGATTTGTCGTTTCCGCACTATGGAAATTGTTGTATTATTTCAATAGAAAATTGTCTATATTGTACATTGACATTGGTGTATTAAACAGATATAATAATGGTATGTACGCAGTACCGAACTGCGGTAAAAACGATATGCCATTTCTACACACAAGGATGCAGACAATGGACACATGAGGTGAATGTTTATGAAGAAGAAACTGACGGCATGGATCACGGCGGCAGCCATGGGACTTTCCATGCTGGGAACGGTTGTCCCACAGGCGGCTCTGGCGGCATCTGCTGCCGGAAGTATCCAGGTAGAGCATCTGGACCGAGGCATTTCCGCCATCAACACCAGTTCGGGGATGCTGGTCAGCTGGCGTTTTCTCGCCAACGATTCCGACAGCGCCGTATTCCAGCTGTACCGGAACAACACACTGATCTACACCAGCAGCGCCGGAAAATCCACCTGTTATCTGGACACGAGCGGCAAAAGCACAGATCAGTACCGGGTGGACACTGTGGAAGGCGGCAAGGTGGTCTCCACTGCCAACTGCACCATGATCTCCAACCAGAACTATTTTCAGCTGAATCTGAATCCGCCCACTGGCAGCGGCTGCACCTATTCTCCCAATGACTGTTCCGTCGGCGATGTGGACGGCGACGGCATGTACGAGATCTTTATGAAATGGGATCCCTCCAACTCCAAGGACAATTCCCAGAAGGGAAAGACCGGGAATGTATTTATCGACTGCTACCGTCTGGACGGCACACGGCTGTGGCGCATCGACCTGGGCAAAAATATCCGTGCCGGCGCGCACTATACCCAGTTTTTCGTGGCAGACTTCGACTGTGACGGAAAGGCGGAGATGACCTGCAAAACCGCAGACGGCACAGTAGACGGCAAGGGCAAGGTCATCGGCGATGCCTCCAAGGATTATCGAAACTCCAGTGGCTATGTCCTCTCCGGCCCGGAATATTACACGCTGTTTGACGGCAGCACCGGCGCAGCTCTGGACACTGTTAACTATGAACCGTCCCGCGGCACAGTCTCCAAATGGGGCGACAGCTACGGCAACCGCGTAGACCGCTTCTGGGGCACTGTGGCATACCTGGACGGCAGCAAGCCCAGTGTTGTCACCGGACGGGGCTATTACACCCGGATGACTGCCACCGCCTATGATGTAGTCAACAAAAAATTGGTGAAGCGGTGGGCATTCGACACCGGCAATGACAAGAGCGCAGCCGGCTATGGCGACGGCAACCACAACAGCATGGCTGCCGATGTAGACGGCGACGGCAAGCAGGAGATCATCACCGGCTCCACCTGTATCGACGACAACGGCAAGGTGCTGTGGTGCCTGAACAAGGGTCACGGCGATGCCCTGCACCTGGGCGATTTTCTCCCGAACCGCAAGGGACAGGAACTGTGGATCTGCCACGAGGATAAGCCCTACGGCGTTTCTCTGGTGGATGCCTCCAACGGCAAGATCATCTTCCATAAGAACGGCACCGGCGACACGGGACGCTGCTGTGCGGACAATGTCTGGGCAGGTAATGACGGGGCAGAGTTCTGGGGACTGAACAACGACGTCTTTGACGGCAGCGGCAACACGCTCAGCTGCCGGCGACCGGCGATCAACTTCCTGTCCTACTGGGACGGCGACCTGGAACGGGAGATCCTGGACGGCAAAACCGATTCTCCTGCCACCATCTCCAAGATGGGCACAGACGGCAAGCTGACGACCCTGCTCTCCACAGACGGCTATTACACCTGCAACACCACCAAGGGTACGCCCTGTCTCTCGGCAGATATCTTCGGTGACTGGCGGGAAGAGCTGATCGTCCGGGCAGCAGACAGCAAGTCCATCCGGATCTACTGCACGCCCTACGACACAGACTACCGCATCACGACCCTGATGCACGATCCGCAGTACCGGGTACAGGTCTCTGCACAGCAGACCGCCTATAACCAGCCGCCGCACGCAAGCTTTTACCTGGGTTCTGACCAGCCCCTTCCGGCACGTCCCAATGTCACCGTGCTGGGACAGACAACGCCTACACCCACACCGACTCCCGATCCGGAACCAGTAACGCCTACCGCAGCCGTACTTCCGGAAGGCGCTGTGTTCATGCTGAAAAATGTGAACAGCGGTCTCTATCTGGAAGTTGCCAACGGCAGCGCTGAGGCTGGGGCAAATCTCCAGCAGTGGGGCGCAGACGGCGCAGCGGCGCACAATACCTGGCGTGCCGTTTCTGCCGGAGACGGTTACTATTATCTGTACAGCCAGGTGGGCGACAAGATCACCTACCTCATGGACATCTCCGGCGGCAAGGCAGACAATGGCACAAATGCCGCACTCTGGACAAAGAGCAGCCGGGAACAGGCACAGCAGTTCCTGTTCGCTAAAAACAGTGACGGTTCTTACACCATCTACACCAGGGCATCTGAGCTGAAAAGCTGTGTGGAAGTCGCAGACGCCAGCACGGCAAGCGGCGCAAATGTACAGCAGTATGCGTACAACGGCAATGCCTGCCAGCACTGGAACCTGGAAGAAGTCGCTGACACCGGCGTAAAGCTGGACACCACAAAGGTATACCAGTTCCAGAACAGCAACAGCAGTCTGATGCTGGAGGTCGCCAACGCCAGCGCCGAGGCTGGGGCAAACGTACAGCAGTACGCCGAAAACGGCAACAACTGCCAGAAGTGGACGCTCAAGGAATTTGGTGACGGCTATTACTATATCCTGTCCCAGCTGAGCGACGGAAAGACCTATTACCTGGATGTTGCCGACGGCAAGAGCGATGACGGCACCAACATCCAGATCTTCACCAACAACAAGTCCTCTACCCAGCTGTTCAAGTTCATCCCCAACCCGGACGGCACGTATTACATCGTCACACGGGCGACCAGAGACAAAGGCGGACTGGGCGTTTCCGGCGCATCCAAGGATAACGGCGCAAACGTCATCCAGTGGACGAAAAACGGCAGCGCCGACCAGAAGTGGATCGTCACCGCCATCGGCGACATCACCGCTCCGGTCACTACCACCGAACCGCCGGCAACAACACTGCCCACAGAGACTACCACCAGCGCAGCACCTACCGAAACGACTGCTGCACCGACAGAAACTACCACTTCCGCAGCGCCCACCGAGACAACTGCCGCACCGACAGAAACTACCACTTCCGCAGCGCCCACCGAGACAACTGTCGCACCCACGGAAACGACTACTTCCGCAGCACCTGTGACCGTCACAGAGACTGTTCCGACCGAAACCACCTCTGAGACACCGGCGGAAACATCACTCGCCACAACGGTTACAACAACCACCACTGCCGCTCCGGCATCCAGCGACACGATCACCTCGACCACAAAGGCGGCGCCAGTGTCCTCGATCCTCTACGGAGATACCAGCATGGACGGCAGAGTGGACATCACAGACGCAGTCCTGCTGAATAAGGCGATCGCCGGCGCAGTAGAACTGGACACAAACGCACGCCAGAACGGTGACTGCAAACAGGACGGCGAACTGACACTGGAAGATGCAGTGACACTGCTGCAGTTCCTGGTTCACGTTATCAGCAGCCTGCCGCAGTAAAAAAGCCTATTCCGAATCTAACCCAATCCCAAAACAGCGCCGTTTCCGGAAAATCCGCCGGGAACGGCGTTTTTCTGTGATGCCGTTTGCAAGATTTCCCCTTTCTCTGCATAGAATAGGATTGTATCCCTATGGCAACACAGAACGGAGGTTATTTTATGTGCGGAATCACCGGCATGATACATCTGGAACAAGACCTGCGGCAGCAAGAGGCGCTGCTGCGCAAAATGCAGGAGACCCTGCGCCGCCGTGGCCCGGATCAAGAGGGCATTTTTCTCTCGCCACGCTGTGCCATGGCGCACACACGCCTGGCGGTCATTGACGTGGAAAAGGGCAGACAGCCCATGGAGATCACTGCGGGCGGCGAGACCTATACCATCGTCTACAACGGCGAGCTTTACAACACGCCGGAACTGCGCACACAGCTGGAACAGGAGGGCGTGGTTTTTCAGACCCACTGCGACACCGAGGTCGTTCTCCAGTCCTACGCCCACTGGGGGCCACGCTGTGTGGAACAGTGCAACGGCATCTTCGCCTTTGCCGTCTGGGAACACACCGCCCAGCGGCTCTTTTTGGCACGTGACCGCATCGGCGTAAAGCCCCTGTTTTATGCGGAGATTCCCGGCGGTCTGGTGTTTGGCTCGGAGATCAAGGCACTGCTTCAGCACCCGGATGTTCCCCACGAGATCGACCAAAACGGCGTGGCAGACCTGCTGCTTTTGGGGCCGGGACGCACACCGGGCTACGGCGTGTTCCGGACGATCCGGGAAGTCAAGCCGGCGCACTGCGGCTACTATATGCAGGGCAGTATCCACCTGCATCCCTACTGGGAACTATATGCGGCAGTCCACACCGACAGCTTTGCCGAAACTGCCGCTCACGTCCGGGAACTGCTCACCGACGCTGTCCGGCGGCAGCTGGTGTCTGACGTTCCCATCGGCACATTTTTATCCGGCGGTCTGGATTCCAGCCTGCTCTCTTCTCTGTCTAACCAGGTTCTCCGGGAACGTGGAGAAACGCTCCACACCTTCTCCGTGGACTACCGGGACAACGACCGCTATTTCCGAAAGAGCCATTTCCAGCCCACCAGCGACCCTGCCTATATCCGTGCCATGGAGCGCTATCTGGGCTGTCAGCATCACTGGACGGTGCTGGATACGCCAGCGCTGGCAGAGGCGCTTTATGCCGCCGTGGATGCCAGAGATCTGCCGGGCATGGTGGACGTGGACAGTTCCCTGCTGCTGTTCTGCGGCGAGATCCGAAAGGAAGTCACTGTGGCGCTTTCCGGCGAATGTGCTGACGAACTGTTCGGCGGCTATCCCTGGTACCGGGATGCGGATGTACGCCGTGTCAACGGTTTCCCCTGGGCGCAGAGTACCGCCTATCGGGCAAAGTTCCTCCGTCCGGAGCTGGCGGAAAAGATCGACGCCCAGGCGTATGTCCAGGATGCCTATGAGCGCACCATTCGTGCCGCAGAAAAGCTACCGGAGGATTCGCCGCTGGAATCCCGGATGCGGGAAATGATGAAACTGAATCTGAACTGGTTCATGCAGACTCTGCTGGATCGGAAGGACCGGATGAGTATGTACAATTCCCTGGAGGTGCGTGTGCCGTTCTGCGACTACCGCATTGCCGAGTATCTGTACAATGTGCCGTGGGAATACAAGGACTGGAACGGCTATGAAAAGGGACTGCTGCGGACGGCGATGCAGGATGTGCTGCCGCCGGAGGTGCTGTGGCGCAAGAAAAGCCCCTATCCCAAAACCCACAACCCCAGCTATCTCCGGGCGGTGTCCGAAATGCTGCGAAAAGTGCTGGACGCTCCGGATGCTCCGGTACTGCAGATCGTCCGCCGGGAAATGCTGGAACAGCTATTGGACAGCGAAGAGTCGGTGCAGTGGTACGGTCAGCTTATGACCCGTCCGCAGATCATGGCGTACTTCGTGCAGATGGACTACTGGATGCGGAAATACCAGGTGAAGGTCGTTTTCTAAGGCAATACCGCACAAACCACAAAGAGCCGCAGGCTTGCTTTTTACAGCAGTGCCTGCGGCTCTTTTGTTATGGTTGATTTATTCTGCTTGTTCCGGATTCTGCGTCAGCATGGGACGATTGAGGATCTGCATGAACTCTTCCCCGGTGATGGTTTCGTGTTCGTACAGATACTTGGCGATCTCATGCAGCTTCGGCATATGCTCCTGGAGCATTTCAATTGCACGGCGATACTGTTCGCCGATGATCTCTGTGACCTTTTTGTCGATCTTGGTCTGGGTCTCCATGGAACAGGTCAGGCTGGCGTCGCCGCCCAGATACTGGCTCTGCACCGTCTCCATTGCCACCATGCCGAATTCATCGCTCATACCGTAGCGGCTCACCATCGAGCGTGCCAGCTTGGTCGCCTGCTCGATGTCGTTGGATGCGCCGGTGGTGATCTCGTGGAAGATCAGTTCCTCTGCGGCACGTCCGCCGGTCAGCGTGGCGATCTTGTTTACCATTTCAGTCTTGGTCATAAGGTAATGCTCGCCCTCATCCACCTGCATGGTGTATCCCAGCGCACCGGAGGTACGGGGAATGATGGTGATTTTCTGCACCGGCGCAGACTGGGACTGGAGCGCAGCCACCAGTGCATGACCTACCTCGTGATACGACACGATGAGCTTTTCCTTGTTGGAAAGCACCCGGTTCTTCTTCTGATAGCCGGCGATGACCACTTCTACGCTCTCCATCAGATCTTCCTGTGTCGCACAGGAGCGTCCCAGACGGACAGCACGCAGTGCAGCCTCGTTGATGATGTTCGCCAGTTCCGCACCGGATGCGCCGGCAGCAGTCCGGGCAATGGCGGAAAAGTCCACGTTTCCGGCAAGCTTGATCTTCTGGGCGTGTACCTTCAGAATGTCGATACGTCCCTGGAGGTCGGGCAGTTCTACCGGAATGCGCCGGTCGAAACGTCCCGGACGGAGCAGCGCCGGGTCAAGGGATTCCGGACGGTTGGTGGCTGCCAGAATGACAACGCCCTTCGAACCGTCAAAGCCGTCCATCTCGGTCAGCAGCTGGTTCAGCGTCTGTTCCCGCTCGTCGTTGCCGCCGCCGTACTGTCCGCCGTCACGCTTTTTACCGATGGTGTCGATCTCGTCGATAAAGACGATACACGGGGCTTTTTCGTTTGCCTGCTTGAACAGGTCACGCACCTTTGCAGCGCCCATGCCCACGAACATCTCCACAAATTCCGAACCGGAAATGGAGAAGAACGGCACGTTTGCCTCGCCGGCAACTGCCTTTGCCAGCAGCGTTTTACCTGTTCCGGGAGGTCCTACCAGCAGTGCGCCCTTGGGCATAGATGCGCCGATCTCTTTGTAGCGCTCCGGCTTGTGGAGATAATCCACGATCTCCGCCAGCAGTTCCTTTGCCTCTTCCTCGCCGGCAACGTCCTTGAACTTGATGCCGGTGGTGGACTTCACATAGACCTTGGCGTTGCTCTTGCCCATGCCGAACATCATCGAGCCGTCGCCGCCGCCCATGCGCTGCGCCATCTTCTTGTTAAAGAAGTGGAACACCAGCAGCATCAGCGCAATGGGCAAAATATAGCTGATTAAAATGTACAGCAGCGGACTGGTGCCGCTGTCAATCTGGGACTCAAACTTTGCGCCGGAGTTATACAGACGCTGGATCAGATCCGGGTCGTCCAGCCGTCCGGTCTGATACACCTGCTTTTCGCTCTTATCCGTAAAGGTGATCTGGTTGCTTTCGATGGTAACTGAACCGATCTCATTGTTCTCTGTCATACTGATAAAGGTCTCATAGCCGACTTCCTTGACACGACCCTTGAACAGGTTCGGGAACACGAACGCCTGCAGCAGCAGAAAGACGCACAGGGCAATGATCCAGTACGAGATCCACGATTTTTTTGGCTTTTGCGGTTCTTCCATTGATACATTCTCCTCTCTCTGTACCGCAGTAAAACACATTTTCCTGCGGCGGGGATTTTTCAAAAGCGGAACGGTGATTCCGTTGTTCTATATCTTACTATAGCTTTTTGTGAAACAAAAGCATACTTTGTGATAGTTTTATGAGAATTGCCGAAAGGTCTCTAAAAGATATTTTCCGCAAACACCAGCACTTGATAGTTTGTGCCGTAGCTGTCCGTCAGCACAAACGAACGCTCAGCCCGGCTCAGCAGCGGATCTTTCGCTGCCGCAAGCACCTGGTATTCCTCGGTATCCAGCAGCAGGAAGTAGTCCTCCTGTCCCGGCTGGTCCTCATACCAGGCAGCTGCGGTCTGATAGACGGCTTTCTGCACGCCGTCCTCATCTACATTGACGTTGCGCACCTTCAGCTTGTCGCCGGAGATCACCGTCATGGCGTTGGCGTGCCAGAATGTGGCATACCCATAGGTCAGCCCCTGCTCTTCCAGCATATTGGTCAGCTGGTACTGCACGTTGACCTCCGCCGCATTGGTGGGCAGCAGCAGGATGTTCCAGGCGCTCAGCAGGCAGAAACACGCCACCGGCACACAGAGCAGTCCTGCCACACGCTGCATGGCAGTCCGCTTGGTAATTGCCCAGCGGAGAAATACCAGAGACACGATGGACGCTGTGCAGACAATGGGGCTGAGCCGCCAGTTCGCCACGGAAAGTGCGCCGCAGAGATAGCCCACCAGGATCAGCCCGGTGACTGTCCAGTGCGCCCAGAGCAGAATGCGCATCTGTCTGCCGGACTGTCCCTTATACTTGGGGTAGCAGCAGGTCGCCGCAACCGGCAGCACCGCCAAAATCAGCGCCGTGCCGATGCGGATCAGATTCATGACGCTCTCACCGGACATCAGCTTTTCGCCGGGAATATCTTCCAGCCCCAGCAGCGTCAGCCACGCCAGCGGCAGTTTCTGCAAATGCTCTGTCCAGGTGCTTTGGGCAGTCCAGTTGGAATAGGCATCCGCATAAGCCCCGGTGACGCCGTTTGCCCAGATGTTCCCCAGTTCCATGCCGGAGACAACTGCGATTCCCAGGGAGAGCAGCAACAGCAGCGCACGGGTGTTCTTCCAGTGGAGCAGCGGCGTTTTCCGATCCAGCAGCCGTTCCAGGAACAGCCCTGCCAGGATAGGCAGCGCAAAGATCGTCACCGCAGTGACCTGGTCGGTGCAGCAAAGCACGAAAAACAGGATCAGCGCAATAAATGTCAGAATGGAATGCACCCGTATTTTCCGGGTCTCCTGATGCACTGCCACCAGATTTTGCAGCCGGAACAACAGCGCCAGTCCGCAGAACAGGAACAGGATGCCCAAGCTATAATAGATGGTATGTCCCCAGAAGATCTCACGGAGCTTTTTGCTGGCGCTGAGAATCATGAGGAAGATCGCCGCTGTGGTACAAATCCAGCGATAGTCCCAGTGCATTTCCCGGAGCATCCAGCAAAGCACCGCCGTGAGCAGCAGGAAAAAGAGCAGCATCCCCAGCATATGGGTCGTCATGGACAGCCCGAAAAAGGGCAGAAACAGCAGCATCAGCAGGCTGCCGCCAAAGGGCAGCAGACAGGCGTAGGAAAAGTCCGGGCTGATAAGCTTTCCGCTGTCGAAGGTCGCCTTTGCCCAGTAGATCGTATCCGTACAGTCGGCGTGGAACTCGCACTTTGCCGGACAGATGATGTAATACGACACCAGTCCCAGCGCCACCACCAGCAGCACCGGCGGAAATACCATGCAAAAGCTCTCCCAGAACAGCTTTCCCAGCTGTTTTCCGGGAACGCTCTCCGGCACCGGCTCGGCGGAAATGGCAGCCGGTTCCAGGTCAGACGGTTTCAGCCCGTCCGGTTCGGTCGGCTCGTCCGGCGGCAGAACTGCATCCGGATTGGAAACGGCTATGGGTGTATCCAGTGTATCCGTATTCTCCGCCGGGCTTGTCTCCGGAACAGCGTCCTGCTCCGGCACAGTCTCCCACGGATGTTCTTGTTCGGTCATAGATCGCTCCTTTTCTCAGACAGAGGCAGTTCCGGTGAGTACTTCTGCCGGATAGTTCAGCTGTTCCGGTGTCCACGCCGCCATAATGGGCTGATACTCCCGTGCCATTGCCTTTGCGCCCTCCAGATCATGGGCAAGGTAGTTGCCGCACTCCTGGCGCTTGCCGCCGGGAATCTCTCCGGTGAAGTCCAGCACATATTGAAGTGTCTCCTGCACCAGGCGAATGGCATCTGCGCCGGAAACGGTATCCCGTGTGAGGAAATAGAACCCGGTGCGGCAGCCCATGGGTCCCACATAGACCACACCGTCCGACAGCGGCGTATTGCGCACATAGGTGGCAAAGAGGTGTTCGAAAGTGTGCAGGGCGTTGTCCTCCAGATAGTCGCCTGCCGGATTGTTGGGCAGTTTCATGCGCATATCATAGGTCACAACATCTCCGTCCACACGGGAAATGTACATACCGGGTTTCAGATAATCATGATTGATGGTAAAGCTTGTGATCTGTTTCATTGCAGTAACCTCCAGGGTCGTGATTCCGCACAGCACCGTGCGGTTTTTGGTTTCTTTCATTATAGCAAAATCGGGGCGATATTGTCAAGGAATCTTTGCGAATCGAATGCAAAAAACCGGGCTGCGTGGGCAGTCCGGTTTTGCAGGGTTGCTTAAAACTAGATGCTTATTCCGTACTCGGCAGTGATGTGATAATATGCACCAAAAACTGCATCAGTACAATCGCATCATTTGCACCGATCTCATCATCTCCATTGCAGTCTGCATTTTTCTGTGCCGTACTGTCCAGTGAAACAGCACCGGCACAAGCCTTGTTCAGCAGAACCGCATCTGCGATATCGACTCTGCCGTCCTGGTTGACATCACCGATCAGATATTTTGCCTGTTCCAGATGATCTACAGTAAATGTTACTGTAATATTTTGCATGACTGCAGTATTCTTTGAAAGATCGTTGACCTTTCCAACCTTTGAAACACCCCAGGTATCTGTCAGATAAATCCTGGTAAACCCTTTGTCATCCGCATAATATGCAGTATCAACTGCACCATCTGATGTAGAATAATCCACCTTTTTTCCGTCTACAAAAACAGAATCAATAGTTACCGATAAATCGGGGTATGTATCAGAGGTAATGAAATTATCATCTGCCGAATCCAATTCCAGCACTAGAAATTCAATCGTTCCTGTACCGTCTCCTGTAATATCCCAGGATGCAACGTACTGTCCGGAGCCTGTCAGCTGTGCAGCATGACTGGTGACATCATCCGTGTTACGTTCTTCATCAACGCCCCAGTACTGATAGCCGCCCATCTGTCCTATCAATGTAGCCGTTCCCAAAACGCTGGTCGGTTTACTATCGGGAACTTCCAATGTAACAGAACTCATAGCGCCGTCATAGGAAACCACAATAGATGTGGTGCCTGCGCCCACGATCGTCACACAACCGGAATTATCCACTGTTGCAACAGATGTATCGGTAGAGTACCAGATTCCTGCCCCGTCAGGTACATTGCTCACCAACAAGAAACTGTTTCCCACACGCAGCAAATTCTGTACAGGCGGATCAATGGTGAGTTTTTTTGCCGTGGTTGTGGTGGTTGCAGCTGTAGTTGCGGCAGTTGTTTTCTCTGTGGTCGGCATCGCAGTAGCGGTTACTTCCGCAGTGGTGCTTTTCGTTGTTGTACTAAACATAGGTCTAGTAGTTGAATCAGGCATAGTAGTGGATGCAGGCATGGTAGCAGATGTAGTGGTAGTCGTCGTTGTCGTTGTCGTAGTTGTTGTAATCGTGGTTATTGTAGAAAATGCTGCATCTGAAATGATCTGATAGTTCAAGTCATTTTCTTCAGCATACTCCTGTGCCGCCGAACCCTCTGTGCAATAGATCGTGACTGTGTTCATTCGGGAATAAGTCCCGTCTGAGTTCTTCCAGAATCCAAACGCATGACTGCCAATAGAGGTTACGGTAGACGGGATATAAATTTCCTTGAGATTCTTACAGTTCAAAAATGCCTCATCGCCGACTGTCTTTAATTTTGACGGCAGCAGCAAAGAATACAGTTCCTGATAACCGCTGCAAACGCTGTCTGCAATGGCAGTTACTGTGTATCCTTCCACATCGGTAGGCAGATTCAGATAGCTGATGGTGTTGTCATCCCTGCCGATATAAGTGGCAGTTTGCGTTGCACGGTCATATCGATACTGCTTGTCTGTGGGCAGCGGCGGATTCAACGTGCCGTCACTGCATCTTACCATGGTTGTACTCAGATAATCCGGACAGAACGATTTCCACTGGGCACAAGTGCCGTCATAGGTGATATAATTGCAAGTGTCATTGTAGGAATAGCTGTCGGTGCAGTAAAACCTGCCGTCCGTGCAGATCACTGGCGTATCCGTGTATACCTTGCACTGAGAAAGATACTGCTCACAAGTGCCGTCATATTCGATTTTCACCTTCTCATAACTCGTACAGCGAATACCTCCGATATTAGAAAGCGTACTCGGGATCAACAAACGAGGCGTTCCCCAGCTGTATCCATAACTCGACGTCCTAGAGGAATAAGACACCGTCATATCTCCAATTTCCGTAACCGGAATATCGTCGATCGTGTCCGGGATCTCAACCACGACGGAAGAAGCATCCACATGAGAAGCGCCCACAACAGGAATATCACTGTCCAAAGCATACCCATAATAAGCAGGAGCAGAAGTATACACTTCGGAACGTGTCTGAATGGAAACACTGGTAATTCGAATATGGCTGTTCGAAACTACATTTCCGATGGTGTCATCCCAGTGTGACTCTGTTGCAATCACATATCCAATAGAAGATTCCCAACTAGCATCTCCATAATAGCTTGATCCTGATTCAGGGCTGCCGCTTTCTTTATAATATTTCGTTTCCGAAACGGTTTCCCCACTTGCCGCAAAAACGTGTTCCTGCGGCATCAGAGCAGATTCCGGCAGCGCCCCTGTACCGACAAAGCACAGCACGCCGGCAACTGCTGCTGCGGCAATTTTTCGTAAAAAGCCCATACACAAATCCCTCTTTCTGTTTTTTTCACTGCCAGATACCGACAGCATCTATTCGTAATTATACCACGAAATATGCAAAATGTCAACCCATACGCAAAAAAACCGTCACATACAATTTCGGTATGCGACAGCTTTTGTTTTTATTTATGCCTCGGTCGGTGCAGAGGATTCCCCGCTCTCTTCCGGCTTTTCCTCAGCCGGTGCAGCATCTCCGTTCTCCGCCGGTTCTGTTTCGGCAGTCTCTTCTGGTTCTGCCGGAACCTCTTCGAACTGTGCCGGATCCATCTTACCCTGCATCAGTGTCTCGAAGTCGTCCTTTTCGATCTTCTCGTGGATCATCAGATACTTCGCCAGCAGTTCCAGCTGATCCATGTGCATTTGCAGGATCGCCGTTGCCTTGTCGTATGCCTTTTCGATGATCTCACGTACTTCGTCGTCGATCTCGCCGGCAACACGGTCGGAATAATCCCGGGACGAACCCAGGTCTCTGCCCAGGAACACCTCGCTCTGGTCGTTGCCGTAGACCACCGGTCCCAGCTTTTCGCTGAAACCATAGCGTGTCACCATGCTCCGTGCCGTAGAAGTAGCACGTTCCAGGTCGTTGGATGCGCCGGTGGAAATATCGTCCAGCACCAGCTGTTCTGCCACACGTCCGCCCAGCAGGGTGATGATGTTCTCTTCCATTTCCTTCTTGGAAACAAAGCTCTTATCCTGCTCCGGCAGGGACATGGTATAACCGCCTGCCATACCTCTGGGGATAATGGACACCTGGTGTACCTTATCCTGATGGTCGCAGTAATAGGTGCAGACTGCGTGACCTGCCTCGTGGAAAGCGGTAAGGCGCTTTTCCTTGGGCGTCACCTTATGGGACTTCTTTTCCGGTCCGGCAATGACCTTGATGGTCGCCTCCTGGATCTCCTCCATGGTGATGGCTTTCTTGTCTTTCCGGGCTGCCAGCAGGCACGCCTCATTCACCAGGTTTTCCAGATCAGCACCGGTAAAGCCTACCGTCGATTTCGCAATGGTGGAAAGATCAACGTCCGGACCCATGCTCTTGGTCTTGGTGTGTACTTTCAGAATCTGCTCTCTGCCCTTGACATCCGGATAGCCCACCACGATCTGGCGGTCGAATCTGCCCGGACGCAGCAACGCCGGGTCGAGGATGTCACGGCGGTTGGTGGCGGCGATAACGATGACGTTATCCTTTCCGGTAAAGCCGTCCATTTCCACCAGCAGCTGGTTCAGCGTCTGTTCCCGTTCGTCGTGTCCGCCGCCGATGCCTGTGCCACGGTGACGGCCTACGGCGTCGATCTCGTCAATAAAGATGATAGACGGCGCATTTTTCTTTGCCTGGTCGAACAGATCACGGACACGGGATGCACCCACGCCCACGAACATTTCTACAAAGTCCGAACCGGAGATAGAGAAGAACGGGCAGCCTGCCTCGCCGGCAACGGCTCTGGCAAGCAGTGTTTTACCAGTACCCGGAGGCCCCATCAGCAGGACACCCTTCGGGATGCGTGCGCCCAGTTCAGCGTACTTCCGGGGATTCTTCAAGAAGTCTACGATCTCTTCCAGCTCATGCTTTTCTTCATCCGCACCGGCAACATCGGCGAAAGTCGCCTTTCGGGTGTTCGCCTGGTTCTTGATGTTCGCCTTGCCGAAAGAGGTATACTTGCCGCCGCCGTTTGCCTGCCGCATCATGAACACAAACAGGAGGATCATCAGCACCAGCAGTACCAGCGTGGGGATCAGCGTCAGCAGCCAGGAGGTGTCACGGATCTTGTAATAGTCCACCTGCAGCGGCTGATCCGGATGCTTTTCGTTGTAGTCCTTGCGGTAGGTCTCCGTATCCTGGCGGAACACGGAAACATTGGGGACATCATAGGTGAGCTTGTCGCCGTTTTCCAGGGTCAGTTTCAGTTCGCCGGAACCCAGATCCAGCGTGTATCCGGTGACCTCATAGTTGTCGAAGTACTTCATGATATCGGAATACTTCGTCTCCTTGCCGCCGCCTTTCATGCCGGTCAGCAAAAAGACCAGCGCACCGATCAGCACAACAAAAACGAGCAGATACGCTCCGATCCCACGGCCTTTCTTTGGTGTCAAATCAAATTCACTCCATTCTGTTGAAAAAGAGACGCAGCCCGGCGGTCTCACCGTTCCTGTCTCTATGTTGTTTCAAACCATTCCAGCACCAGCAACCGGCGTGTCTTTTCGTCCGGGCAGACTCTCACCGCACAGCCCACACCCCGGACACAGACCACGCCCTCGCCGTCTGCCAGAATATACGCTGTACTGCGGCGCTCCGGCGGCAGATTCGCCTGGATCAGCTTTTTCACCGCAGAGGTAAACCCTCTGCCCGGGAGCTGCATCCGGTCGCCCGGCTGCCGGGGGCGCAGGAACATTTCACCTTTTATTTTATCATAATCCAGCAACTCATTTGCAGATTTTTTATGAACATTTTCGTTTTTTTCCAATTCTTCTGGGGATATCAGCTGTGCCGCAAGCACCCAGCCGGAGTCCAGCCGGTTCTCTCCCAGCTGCACCCGTACCGGTTCCAGGATGCCCCGACGTTTCGGACAGGTCTCTATGGTCAGTCTGCCCGGTTTTCCCACGGCATAAACATCCCCGGACAAATTCCACCTGCCGCCCTGCCGGGTCAGCCGTTCCAGCCGTTCCAGCAAAGGCGCATCGCAGGAAAAGCCGCATTCCTCCAGGAGCATGGCAATACAGCGAAACCGCAGCGCCGGATGCAGCTGTTCCAGCCCATCCAGGGTGTTTTCTGCGGTGTGACAACAGCGGTACGCCGCCGATGCCTGCTGTGTCAGAAAATTGTCCTCCCGACGCAGACTCCGCAGGGTATAGGAAACCGTCCGCTCTGCCGCCGGGTTCAGCGCCTGCATTGCCGGAATGATATGGTGGCGGATCCTGTTCCGGGTGTAGTCATCGGTCAGATTGGTGCTGTCTGTCACATAAGTCTGTTCCAGCGCCGCCAGGTGTGTCTCCACCTGTTCCCGTGTGATGCGCAGCAGCGGACGGAGAAATCTGCCGTTTCTGGGTGGAATCGCCGTCAGTCCGTGGAGACTCGCCCCACGCACCATCCGATGCACCAGGGTTTCCAGGTTATCCGACGCAGTATGCGCCGTGGCAATCCAGTCTGCCTGCACCTGTGCAAACGCCTCATAGCGGCACATCCGGGCAGCCAGTTCCTCAGAGCATTGCTCCGCCGCTGCCCTCGCCGCCGCATTTACGTCCAGTACTGTCAGATACACGCCCAGCGCTGCACAGAGCCGCCGGCAAAACTGCGCATCCCGGTCGCTCTCTGCGCCACGGAGGTGGTGGTTCACATGAACCGCCGTGACCGTGATTCCCAGACGCTGCCGCAGTTCCAGCAGACACCGCAGCAGGCAGACACTGTCTGCGCCACCGGAAAGCGCACAGCACACTGTCTGCCCCGGCAGTACACAGTCCAGTTCCCGGAGCTGTTCCAGCACCGCACGGGGCAGTGCATCAGCCCTCATTGCGCATTTCCGCATTGGAGAACCGTGTGAACTGACCATCCCAGACCAGCTGGATGGTGCCGGTCTCGCCGTGACGGTTCTTGGCGACGATACACTCTGAAATGTTCGGTGTCTGGCTTTCCTTATTATAATAAGCGTCCCGGTAGAGGAACATGACAATATCTGCATCCTGCTCGATAGAACCGGATTCACGCAGGTCGGACAGCATGGGGCGCTTATCGGTACGGCTCTCCGGTCCACGGGACAGCTGGGACAGCACGATCACCGGAATATCCAGCTCTTTCGCCATGATTTTCAGCTGACGGGTGATCTCGGAGATGATAAGCACACGATTATCCGTCCGCAGGGTCGAACCCATAAGCTGGAGATAGTCGATGACCACCAGTCCCAGGTTCTTCATCCGGCGCAGCTTTGCCTTGATCTGCTGTACGGTCACGCTTGCGGTATCGTCAATGTACATGGGCAGTCCGCTGAGTACACCGGCACTGGTGGCGAGCCGCACCCAGTCCTCGTTGGTGAGAAAGCCGCTGCGCAGCTTGTTGGAATCCACCAGCGCCTCGGTGGAGAGCATACGGGTGGCAAGCTGTTCCTTGGACATTTCCAGGGAGAAAATTGCCACTTCCTTATCCCCACGCCGTGCCACATTGGTGGCAATGTTCAGTGCAAAAGAGGTCTTTCCCATACCCGGACGGGCTGCGATCAGCAGCAAGTCCGACTTGTTCAGACCGGAGGTAATGGTGTCCAGATAGGTGAATCCGGTCTTTGCGCCCAGATACTTTTCCTTGTCCGGTCCGGCAATTTTACCGATGCGGTCATACGCCTCACAGATGGCGTCCCCGATCTTCGCCAGCCCCTGCACATCTCTGCCCTGCCGGATGTCGAAGATGCGCTGTTCTGCCGCATCCATCAGTGTTTGTGCGCTCTCCTCGCCGGACTGGATGTCCTGGAGAATGCCACGTGCCGCATATGCCAGGCAGCGGATGTAATATTTTTCTGCCACGATCTCGCAGTAGCGCTCGATGTTGGACACCGACGGGACAATGTTCACCAGCGCCGCCAGGTAGTTTCTGCCCTCAGCGGCGGTCTCGAACACCTTTCGCTCTACCGCAGCGTTCAGCACCGTGATAACGTCTGCCTTTTCTCCGGATGTGAACATCTGGAAAATGATCTGGAACAGTTCCTTGTGCTGTTCGTTGAAAAAGCTCTCCGGGCGAATCGTCTCCAGAACCACCGGCAACACGCTGGAATCCAGCAGGATTGCACCCAGAATGGTCTGTTCTGCCTCCAGACTAAAGGGCAGCTCTGCGCTTTCGTTAGGCGTATAGGATGTATCTGCCATGAAAAAACCTCCTAGGGAAAAACAATGCGGGTACGCTTTCACATAGAAAATCCCTTTTCAAATAAGTCCCCCTTGAAAAGGGGGATGTCAGCGTAAGCTGACAGGGGGATTATTCCCTCAGTCACACCTACGGTTTGCCGGCTCAGCACATCCCATAGATGTCCTGTTTGAAAAGCCTGCTATACCACCTTTTTTCAGAATGACAATTTGAAAACATATTTCCATGCGTCACTTCGTCCCGCATTGCTGAAAATTCAAATGAATATCACGGTTATTCCTCGACAACCTCAACTGTCACCTTTACAGAAATGCCGGTGTACAGGCGGATGTCAGCCTCATAGCTGCCGAAATTCTTGATGTCGGACTTCAGGCTGATCTTCTTCTTGTCGATCTTGCAGCCGAACTGCTTTTCAATGCACTCTGCGATCTGTGCCGCAGTCACTGCGCCGAACAGTCTGCCGCCGTTGCCTGCTTTTGCAGCTGCATGGACGGTCTGTCCTTTCAGCTTGTCCGCAATTGCCTGGGCATTCTGCTTTTCCACGTCGATCTTGTGGGCTGCAGAAGACTGCTTTCCGGAAAGTTCCGACAGATTCTGCGGGGTTGCCTCAACTGCCAACCCCTTTTTCAGCAGCATATTCCGTGCGTATCCGTCAGAGACGTTCTTTACTTCGCCCTTTTTGCCGGAGCCTTTTACGTCCTGCATAAAAATAACTTTCATGGTTCTCTCTCCTTCTATTGTAATTTCGCTGTAATCAGCAGAAATGGATTCCTAAGAAAAACTGTACTGCCCTAATTCTCATTTTCCTGCGCCTCCAGAATCAGCAGCAGCTGTTCCTTTGCCTCCTGAATGGTACAGCCTTTGAGCTGCGTTGCCGCCATGGTCTGGTGACCACCGCCGCCCAACTGTTCCATGATGACCTGTACGTTGACATTGCCCATGGAACGGGCGGAAATGCCCACGCCGTTTTCCTCCAGATACAGCACAAAGGACGCCTCCACGCCCTGGATGCTCAGCAGTTCATCTGCCGCCTGGGATGCCAGCACACGGACGTTTTTGTCCTGGAGCTTGACCGCAGAAATGGCGTTGTTCCGGTACAGTTCGGCGTGCGCCACGATCTGCGCCCGCATGGAGTACATGGAAATGGTATTGGAAAACAGCGTTTTGACCTGGATGGTATCTGCGCCGATCTTCCGCAAATATGCCGCCGCCTCGAATGTCCGCACACCCGTGCGCATGACAAAGTTCTTGGTGTCCAGCATGATCCCGGCAAGAAGTGCGTCGGCATATGCCGCAGAGATCTCCGTATCCAGCCGGAAATACTGTATGATCTCCGTCACCATTTCCGATGCGGAGGACGCATAGGGTTCGTGGTGGAAAATCACCGCATTTTCGATGAAATTCACGTTTTTCCGGTGGTGGTCGATGACGATGACATACCGTGCCGCATGGTACAGATCCACACTTTCCAGGATGTCCTTGTTGTGGGTATCCACGATAATCAGCAGGCTGTTGTCGGTGACCTGCGCCAGGGCATCCACCGGCTCAATAAACTGGGGGCCATCCGGACACTGCTGCATCCGGTCAATCAGCTGGGTGGCAAGACAGCTCTGCCGGTTCACCACCACATACGCCGGTTTCTGCATGAGCCGCACCGCACCGGCGAGACCGCAGGCAGAACCGATGGCGTCCAGGTCTCCGAAACGGTGTCCCATCAGAAATACCTGGTCGGAATTCTCGATGAGTTCCTGCATGGCGAGGGCAATGGAGCGTATCTTGGTCTTGGACTTTTTCTCCACACCCTTGGATGCGCCGCCGAAGAAACAGAATCCGTTTTCCGTCTTGACTGCCGCCTGGTCGCCGCCTCGTCCCAGCGCCATATCCAGCGACTGACGGGCAAACTTTTCGCTTTCCGCCAGCGTAGAGGCACCGTCGCCGACGCCGATGGAAAAGGTAATGTGCATCCGGTCGTTGACCCGTATCTGGCGAGCCTCGTCCAGCACGTGGAATCGGTTGTTCATGATCTCGTGCAGATGCCGGGACTCCATCACGGCGTAGAACAAATCGTTCTCCACCTTACGGATAACGCCGTCTGTCCCCTGCATGAAGTCCTCCAACACACGCTCCACCTCGGCGGAGACCTGTGCCTTTTCGCTCTCTCTGGCATATTGCAGCAGGTCGTCATAGCTGTCGATGACCAGCAGCAGCACGCAGGGACGGGAATTGGTCTGTTCATGCTGCAAACGCAGAATGTCGGTGATTTCAAGGAACTGCACCGCAATGATCTCCTGCTGATCCCGGACGCTGGACACGGCGTGTACCCGATAGCTCAGCCCATTATGTTCCATCAGCAAGTCCCGGTTCTGATCCAGTGCAGCCAAATTCAGATGGATCACGTCCTGGACGGAGCGTCCCTGGACAGAGCGGCTCGCCGCAAAACGGGACTGGAATATCTCATTGCACCACAAGATCTCGCCGGTGCGCATCGCCAGGATCACAGGAACGGTCATGCTTTGCAGCGCTGCCATGCCTGCGCCCTCGATCTCGCCACGGATCGCCGTATTTTGCAGCCGTTCTGCCCGGCGCAGCCAGATCCACTGGACACACAACAGGATTCCCAGCAGCAGGATCACCAGAAACTGCACGGTCAGAAACCGCTGCGGCACACGTTTCAGCACCACACAGAAGAGCGGCACAAGAATGCTGATGAACCACAGAATCCACGTGGCGATCATTACCCCATACTTTCGTTTCATGCTGTATTCTCCTCTGCAGACAGCCGTTTTTTCGGAGGCGGCTGTCCTCAAAAGCCTTTTACACAACAAAAATCAAAATGATTTTCTTGCTTTGACAGGCAATTATACTTCCATGATGATCGGCAGGATCATCGGGCTGCGCTTGGTCTTTTCATAGATAAAGTCGGACAGAACATCACGCAGCTTGGTTTTCAGCGTTCCCCATTCTTTCAAATCACGGGCATTGCAGTTGTCCAGCACACGGGTCAGCACACTGCGTGCCTCGTCCATCAGTTCTTCCGATTCCCGGACATAAACAAAGCCACGGGAGATGATATCCGGGCCGGCAACCACAGCATTTGCCGCACGCTCAATGCCGATCACCACAATAATCAAGCCGTCCTGTGCCAGATGCTTACGGTCACGCAGCACGATAGAACCGACATCGCCCACACCCAGACCGTCTACCATAACACGACCTGCCGGCACCTGGGAAACAATGCGCATGGAATTGCCGTCCGTTTCGATCACATCGCCGATGCTGGCAATGATAATGTGGTCGTCCGCCATGCCCATGGACTTTGCAATCTCAGCGTGCTTGATGAGGTGCTTATATTCTCCGTGAACCGGGATAAAGAACTTCGGTTTCGTCAGCGCCTGGATGAGTTTCAGCTCTTCCTGGCAGGCGTGACCGGAGACGTGTACCTCATACATGGATTCATAAATGACCTCAGCGCCGGACTTCATCAGCTCATTGACCACACGGGTCACAAATTTTTCGTTGCCCGGAATGGGTTTTGCCGAAATGATGATAAAGTCGTTGGGTGTGATAGTCACCTTTCTGTGGCTGTTCATTGCCATACGGGTCAGCGCCGAAAGCGGTTCACCCTGGCTGCCGGTGGTGACCAGCACAATTTTTTCATCCGGATAGCGGCTCATTTCGTCAATGTCGATGAGCATTCCCTTCGGTACTTTCAGATAGCCCAGTTCCGTCGCCTTTTCAATGACATGAACCATGCTGCGTCCGAATACAGCAACCTTTCTGCCGTAGTTTTTCGCCTGGTCGATGATCTGCTGCACCCGGTGTACATTGGAAGAAAACGTAGCAATAATGATACGCCGTCCCTCTGCACGCTTGAACAGCTTTTCAAAGCTGCCGCCTACGGTGCGCTCGGAACAAGTGAAACCGGTGCGCTCTGCGTTGGTGGAGTCTGCCATCAGCGCCAGCACCCCACGGCTGCCCAGCTCGCCGAACCGTGCCAGGTCGATGATCTCGTCGTCAATGGGCGAAAAGTCTACCTTAAAGTCACCGGTATGGACGATGATGCCTGCCGGTGTATGGATTGCCATGCCCACTGCACCGGGGATGGAGTGGTTCACCTTAATGAATTCCACCGCCATGCAGCCCATCTTTACGGTGGTGCGTGGTTCGATCTCGATCAGTTTTGCCTGTTTCAGCAAGCCGTGTTCCTCCAGCTTGCCCTCGATCAGACCCAGGGTCATGCGTGTGCCGTAGATCGGCACGTTGATCTTTTTCAAAAGGTATGCCAGACCGCCGATGTGATCCTCGTGTCCGTGGGTGATAACGATACCACGGATCTTATCCTTGTTGCCCTCCACATAGGTGAAGTCCGGGATGACAATGTCTACACCAGGCATATCCATATCCGGGAATGCCAGACCGCAGTCCAGGATAAACATATCGTTGCAGCACTCGAATACGGTCATATTCTTGCCGATCTCGTTGAGGCCGCCCAGGGGAATGATGCGCACCGGGGTGCGTTTCTGCCGGGACTGGCGGGACTGCTGTGTGCCGTTGTTGTTTCTGGGACGGCTGCTGTAGCGGCGGTTTCCGCCGGACTGACGCTCGCCGCCGTTGTTCTGCGGCCGGGGTCTTGCGCCGTGATTCCGCTTGCGGGGCTGCGGATTATTTCTTACTTCTCTTACCTGTTCTGTTTCGTTAGCCAAATAAATATCCTCACTTTCTCACGTGGGGACAGCACGATCACCAAGACGCATCCGTGCTATGCCGGATGTTCTGTCTGGCATGGATGAAATTGTATTTTGATCCTGTCCTTTTCCAAGCCGTTGTCTCTCGTTCTGCCGGAAAAGGCACGCAGACCGGTTCCCATAAAAATACACAAGCATTTCTCGGAACACGCTCGAAATAACGTCCGGACAGGGTCACACCCTTTCCCGGATTCCTGTCACACCTGCCGGAGCGGCGGTGCATTTTTCCTCTGCCCGATGGCTGTCCCCGGAAAGCTGCCTTTTACGCCGTACAGCTTTCTCGGATTCTGACGGGAATTTCAAAAGGCACGCCCGTGGGCGCTGCACGCAGCTTGTGTGCAGGTTTCGCCCGGCGTTTTCTGAATTCCGGTCACATATAATAATATAAATCAATAGATACGGCCTGCTGACAATTCACGTCCGTCAGACAGGCAGCAGAGCATCTGCAAAAAAATCCAGTTTTCCCGTACTTTGCAGAAACTGCTCAAAAAAGTATTTCATGCAGAAGGCCCGTGGTTGCTCGGAGCTTCTGATTTGTCCGGAATCTGACGCACACCACCGCTTTCTGCGGTCCCGCCGGTATGCTCCCGGATTCCTTCTTCACGCACAACAATACATAGTTTTATTATACGATTTTCCACACACAATGTCAATGGCATTTCCGGAAAATTTGCAATTCTGCCAATTCTGCATGACCCATTCTTCTGAAATTCGGCAATTATAGCAGGTTTCCGCCGGATTCGCCGCTGTTCCGGCAGCCATAGATTTTTCCTATGGGATAGAGCTGGAAATTGCCATCTATGCAGACGCAACAAAATGTGGTATAATAATATCATCTTTTTTATCATAAAAATACAACACAACGGAGGAATTTATCATGAAGCCATGCAATCCGAACGCAAAACTGGAAACCAAATGTTTACACGCCGGCTATACCCCGAAAAACGGCGGCCCGGGAACTGTCCCCATCGTACAGAGTACCACCTATCGCTTTGACAGCACCGAAAAGGTGGCAGAGCTGTTCGATATGCCCATGGAACCCATGTACTCCCGTTTCGCCAACCCCACCTGTGACGCTGTCGAGCAGAAGATCGCAGCCCTGGAAGGCGGCGTGGGCGCAATGCTCACCTCCAGCGGACAGGCAGCGTCCCTGCTGTCCGTGCTGAATCTGTGCAGCGCCGGCGACAGCATCGTTTCCGTCTCCACCATCTATGGCGGCACGGTGAATTTGTTCGGGGTTACGCTGAAACGGTTCGGCATCGAGTGCATCTGGGTCGATCCCCTGGCAGATGAGGAGACAATTTCCCAGGCGATCCAGCCCAACACCAAGCTAATCTTCGGTGAGACCATCGCCAATCCGGCGCTGACCGTGTTCGACATCGAAAAGTTCGCCAAGATCGCCCATGCGCACCAGATCCCGCTGATCGTGGACAACACCTTTGCTACCCCGATCCTCTGCCGTCCCATCGAGTTCGGTGCGGATATCGTCATCCACTCCACCACTAAGTACATGGACGGCCATGCGCTCCAGTGCGGCGGCGTGATCGTGGACGGCGGCACATTCGACTGGGAAAAGAGCGGCAAGTTCCCGGATTTCACTGAGCCGGACGAAAGCTATCACGGCGTGGTCTACACCCGGGAGTTCGGCAAAATGGCATACATCATCAAGGCGAGAATGCAGCTGATGCGTGACTTCGGCTGCTATCCGGCGGCACACTCCGCATTCCTGCTGAACCTGGGACTGGAGACTCTGCCGGTACGGATGAAGCAGTACTGCGAAAACGCCATGACTGTGGCAAAAATGCTGAAAGAGTCCGACAAGATCGCATCGGTGACCTATCCCGGTCTGCCGGACGACCCGTACCACAAGCTGGCAGAAAAGTATTTGCCGGACGGCACCTGCGGCGTTATCTCCATCTCCATCAAAGGCGGCAGAGAGGCAGCCGTCCGGTTTATGGATGCGCTCCAGCTGGCGTCCATCGAGGTACACGTGGCAGACATCCGCACCTGCGTGCTGCACCCGGCATCGGCGACTCACCGCCAGCTCACCGAGGAACAGCTGAAAGCTGCCGGCATCGACGGCGGTCTGATCCGCATTTCCGTCGGTCTGGAAAACATCGGCGATATCACCGCCGACCTGAAACAGGCGCTGGAACAGGTCTGATCTTCGCCACTCTGAAAATTTTTGCCGCATAAACGCCAAAATTCCGGATGTCGGGGCTTGTATTTTCTTTGAAAACATGGTATAATAAGAATGTAAACCACATCTGTGTTTTCTGCCGCCGACCCGCAGAACTTCCAGATCACAACAGACACAAGGTGTCGGAGAAAAGAGGTATCGACATGAAAGGAACCATCATTGCTGCAATGATCGCAGCCGCAGCTGCAGCCTCTGCTGCAACTGTATTTGCACTGAAAAAAGCACACGACAAGAGACTGGACAAGGCCTGCAACTGTGACGACCTGCCGGAAGGCGGATGCTGCTGCACAGACGAGGACGAAGATGACGATATCTGTCTCTGCGACACACCGGAAGAAACTGCCGACGCAGAAGAGACTGCGGAGGACGGCGAGGAAACCACAGAGGACGCTGCCGCTGCATCCGGCTGCTGTGCAGATGGTGTCTGCACCTTCGGTTCGGATGACGATGCCGCAGACCAGCCGGCACAGCTCCATATGCCGGAGGCTGACGAAGACAGCGATACCGACGAAACCGAAAAAGAGGACTGAGTTTCCAACACTTTGTCCTGCATAAAGCAAAAGCACTCCTGCGGCATTTCGCTGCGGAAGTGCTTTTTTTGTTTTGTATGCCCATTCAGCGCTGTTCCCGGCGGAGCGGCAGGCGAAACAGTCCGTGCTGGTTGCAGTACGCATACAGCCAGCCCCTGCCCTTTGCCGGGAGACGTGTTTCCGGTTCCTGCTCCGGATAGAGTTTCACCAGGGTCACCCGTTCCGCAGTCACTGCGGCGAAAAACGAAATGAAATGGCGCTTTGTCATGGGATGCGCCATGCGGACGTAATACTCCCCGTCCATAGGCGTAACGATGATGTCATGCGCCGTGTCCGGTTCTTCGGGTTCCAGCGGCGGCAGCAGAATGCCGCAGCAGTGGAAAGCGCCCTCGCCGGCGGCAGAGATCACATTGCCGCAAACCGGGCAGACGTAAAACCGGGTTTTCAGCATATTACCGGTGCGGTTCTGGTTCACGATCTCTGTCCCGGAAAACAGCTCCGGCACGGAGACGTGCAGCGCCTTTGCCAGCGGCTCCAGCAGCATAATATCCGGCAGCCCTTTTCCCGTCTCCCACTTGGAAACGGTCTTGTCGCTGATATACAGCAGATCCGCCAGCTGTTTCTGCGTCATGCGGCGTTTTTCCCGGAGCATCTGGATGGTCTGTCCGGTCACATAGGGATTCATAAGCGTTTCCTCCTTTGGTTTGTCATGCGTCGATCGACTGTATCCAGTATAACAGAGTTTTCGCCGCTTGGCAACCTACGCTGCGTGGAGTGGCAAAAAAGCGCCCTGCGGCAAACGCAGAACGCCTTTTGAAATATCAAAAACTTTACGCTTATTTAGCGAGGACTTCCTCCCAGGACACATCCTTGCCGACGCCGTGGAGCGCCACGTAATACATCATATAGAATACGTCCGTGGAGTCCACCTTGCCGCTGCCGTCTACATCGGCGGCTGCGATCTGTTCCTGTGTCAGACCGCCGGGATTTCCTACGGCAACATTTGCCACGTAATACATGGTGTAGAAAATGTCGGTGGAGTCGACTTTTCCGCTGTTGTCCAGGTCGCCGCAAGTATAAGCTGCAAATTGAATCCCGTGTTCCTTTGCGTAAGTTTCGGCAAAAGAACCGGTGTGACCATAAATAATCAGATTATCGCAGTTATCAAAAGCACTGTCTCCAATACTTGTCACGCTGTCCGGAATGACAATTTTCGTTAAACCGGTACAGTCACAAAAAGCATAATCGCCAATACTGGTTACGCTGTCCGGAATGGTGATTTCTGTCAAGCCGGTACAGCTGCGAAAAGCATAATCGCCAATACTGGTTATGCTGTCCGGCATGGTGACTTTCGTCAAGCCGGTACAGCCGTCAAAAACATAATCGCCCATGCTTGTTACGCTGTCCGGAATGGTGATCTCTGTCAAGCTGGTGCATCTGTAAAAAGCGCTGTCGCCAATGCTTGTTACACTTTTCGGAATGGCAATTGCCGTCAGACCGGTACAGCTGTCAAAAGCGCCGCCTGCAATGCTTGTCACGCCGTCTGGTATCGTAACGCTCCCGGTACAAGTCGTTCCATCAATCAAAGTTCCATTGAGGATAACAAGCGGATTTTCCTCTTGCTTGGCTGTAAGCCACGGCGTATCCGTAAAAACAAATCCTTCGATGTTCGTCACGCTGTCTGGAATGATAATTTCGGTCAAGCTGGTACAGCTGTAAAAGGCACTGTCGCCAATACTCGTCACACTGTCTGGTATCGTAATTTCCGTCAAGCTGGAACAGCCTCGAAAAGCGCTGCTCCAAATACTCGTTACACTATCTGGAATGGTAATTTCCGTCAAACTGGTACAACCGTAAAAAACGCTGCCTTCAATACTGGTTATACCATCCGGAATAACAATTTTCTTCAAATTGGTACAGCCGCAAAAAGCACTCACTCTGATATTCGTTACGCTGTCCGGTATGGTGATTTCTGTCAGACTGGTACATTTGTAAAAAGCACCGCTGTAAATCTTCGTCACACCGTCTGGAATGACGATTTCTGTCAAGCTGGCACAGCCATAAAAAGCGTTATTTTCAACACTCGTTACGCTGTCTGGTATGGTGATTTTCTTTAAGCTGGTACAGCCGGAAAAGGTCTGAAACCCAACACTTGTTGCGCCGTCCGGTATTGTGATTTCGGTTAAACCGGTACAGCCGTAAAAAGTACCGTCTCCAATACTTGTCACGCTGTCCGGTATCGTGATCTCTGTCAGACTGGTACAGTCACGAAAAGCATTGTCTCCAATACTCGTTACACGTTTCCCGGCAATCTCTGCCGGAATTTCGACAGATGCAACATCCATATTGCATCCGGTAATTTCAATTTCGCCTGCATTTATCACATCATAGGACAGGCTTCCATAAGTACCTTCTTCTGCACTTGCCGACAGCACACCCACGCTCCCCGGCATATTCAGCGAACCGGACACACCTATACCGCCCAGACAGAGTACGCCGGCTGTGAGTGCCGCAAGCGTTTTTTTCCATAACTGCATTTTTGCTCCTCCATATCATTTTCACAAAATAGAATATCGTTATTATACCATATATCAGGCACAACAGTCAACAATTTATCCGCATTTTCCACGCAAATCAATCTGCGTTCCAAGGGGAAGAAACCTCTGTCACTTCATGGCATCTTCCCTTTTTGGGCAACTTCTTTTCCGCACACAAAAAAGCGTCCTGCAAACACAGAACGCCTTTTTCGATGGATTTGTAGATTTTACGCTTACTTGGCGAGAACTTCCTCCCAGGACACATCCTTGCCCACGCCGTGGAGCGCCACGTAGTACATCATATAGAACACGTCCGTGGAGTCCACCTTGCCGCTGCCGTCCACATCGGCGGCTGCGATCTGTTCCAGGGTCAGACCGCCGTCATTGCCTACGGCAACGTTGGCGATGTAGAGCATGGTGTAAAAGATGTCGGTGGAGTCAATGCCGCCGCTGCCGTCTACGTCACCCCTGAGCAATCCGCCGATCAGAGCAAATCTGATGTTGTTTTCGGCTGCGTATTTCTGGGCGTAAGAGCGGGCGTAACCATAAATAGTGAGGTTGTTGCAGCCGGAAAAGGCAGATTTTTCAATGCTTGTCACGCTGTCCGGTATCGTGATCGAGGTCAGCTTTTTACAGTCGGAAAAAGCACTCTCTCCTATGCTGGTCACGCTGTCTGGTATCTCGATTTCAGTCAGGCTGCTACAGCCGGAAAAGGCATTACTTCCAATACTTGTCAAGCTGTTCGGCATCGTGACTTCGGTCAGACTGGTACAGAAAGAAAAAGCGTCCGCTCCAAGAATCGTCACACCGTCCGGCATCGTGATCGTGGTCAGACTGCTGCACTTATAAAAGGCATCTAAGCCAATTCTCGTCACGCTGTCCGGTATCGTGACCGCAGCCAGACTGTTACAGCCAGAAAAAGCACTTCTTCCAACACTCGTCACCGGTTTTCCAGCGATCTTCGCTGGAATCTCTACAGCCGTAACTTCTTTTTCACAACCAGTAATTCGAATTTCGACTGCATCGATCACGTCATAATACAAATCTCCATAAGTACCGTCGTAAAAATATGGCACATCTGCACTCGCCGGCAGTTCCACGCCAGACAGTCCCACACTGCCCAGACAAAGCAAGCCAGCAGTCAATGCCGCCAACCCTTTTTTCCACAATTTCATTTTTCTTCCTCCATATCATTCTTAGGGCAATACCGCACAAAGATTGTGCGACAGATGCAAAACAGGATATTTTTATGATAACGTACAACATAAAAGATGTCAACATTTTATTTGTATTTCTGCGTTGATTTCCCTGCAATAAAAAGAGCATCCTGCAAGCACAGAACGCCCTTTTGATTTCTATTTCAGGGGACCCCTTCGAAGTTATTCTTCCACAACCACCTTATGGAACACTTTCTTGCCCTTTCGCAGAATGGTCTCTGCCTCCGGATAGATCACGCTCTTCGGGTCGGTGATCTTGGTGTCGTTCACAGAAACGCCGCCCTGCTGTACCAGCCGGCGAGCCTCACCGTTGGACGGGGACAGTCCGCAGCGCACCATCAGCGTCAGAATGCCGATGCCGCCGTCTGTCAGTTCCTCTGCTTTCAGCACGGTTGTCGGCATATTGGCATTGTTTCCGCCGCCGCCAAAGACAGCCTTTGCCGCAGCCTGTGCCTTGTCTGCCTCTTCCTTGCCGTGTACCAGTTCGGTCAGCTCGTATGCCAACAGTTCCTTTGCCTGGTTCAGCTGCTGACCCTCCAGGGTGCGCTCCATCTCTTCGATCTGCTCAATGGGAACGAATGTCAAAAGTTTCAAGCACTTGATAACATCCTGGTCGGAGACATTCCGCCAGTACTGGTAGAACTCATACGGCGTGGTCTTTTCGGCATCCAGCCATACAGCGCCCTTTTCGGTCTTGCCCATCTTCTTGCCCTCGGAGTTCAGCAGCAGGGTGATGGTCATAGCATAGGCATCCTTGCCCAGCTTTCTGCGAATCAGTTCCGTGCCGCCCAGCATATTTGCCCACTGGTCATCGCCGCCGAATTGCATATTGCAGCCGTAATCCTGGAACAGCTTATAGAAGTCATAGCTCTGCATGATCATATAGTTGAATTCCAGGAAGGTCAGACCACGCTCCATGCGCTGCTTGTAACACTCGTGAGAAAGCATCCGGTTGACGCTGAAATGTGCGCCTACATCCCGGAGAACATCCACATAGTTCAGATCCAGCAGCCAGTCGCCGTTGTTTACGATGATTGCCTTGTCTTCCGAGAAGTCGATGAAACGGCTCATCTGCTTTTTGAAGCAGTCTACATTGTGCTGGATGGTCTCCTTGGTCATCATCTTTCGCATATCGGTCTTGCCGGAAGGGTCACCGATCATTGCTGTGCCGCCGCCGATGAGGACAATGGGCTTGTTGCCTGCCATCTGGAGACGTTTCATCAAGCACAGCGCCATAAAATGGCCAACGTGCAGGCTGTCTGCGGTGGGGTCAAAACCGATGTAGAAGGTTGCCTTTCCGGCGTTCACCAGTTCTTCGATCTCTTTCTCGTCGGTCATCTGGGCGATGAGACCCCGTCGTTTCAGTTCTTCAAATACTGTCATGTTTTTCCCTCTTTCCCCGGAGGTATAGAAAAGCCCTCCGGAAACGATTTTTCCAGAGGACGATGTTTTCACCGTGGTACCACCTCAATTTATCGGAAAGGCAGCCGCCTGTCCGACCTCAAAGACGCTGTAACGGGCGTACCCGGATCTCCCTACGCACAAAAGTTTCAGAAAACCTGCTCCCAGGTGTATTCTCTGCGGCGCCGCTCCTCCGTTCCACCATCCCGAAGTCTCTCTGTGCCGGCACAGATGCAGATACTTCTCCTGTTCCACGCATTTCATAATGTGTTTATCATACCATATTGCCCGGCAGTTGTCAAGGGATTTTTCTGTAAAAAATCCGGACAGCCGCTTGACAAAGCAAAAGAAATCGTCTATAATAGAAATAGAAAGAGCATATCGGTAGACGGTTTGCTCCCAATAAGCGTTTTTGTTAAAATAGCCGCCTTATGTGAGAGTGGGGCGGTTATTTCTTTTTACGTTTGAAACCTAAGTACGCAAGATACGCCTTAAACACATCGCAAACCATGCTGATGCACTTGACAAGAATGTCCAGTTCCATTCGCAGTCACTCCCTTCCGGGAGCGTGGATTCACCGCCTACCGTTTTTCGGTATGCCCTTAATGCTTATTATAGCACAGATTGACACAATCTGTCAAGCTGTACAAATTTCAGTTTTCCGCTTGACAAATCCCCAAAAATCATCTATTATAGAAATGGAGAGAGCATACCAGTAGACGGTTTGCTCCCAATAAGCGTTTTTGTTAAAATAGCCGCCTTATGTGGAAGTGGGGCGGTTATTTTTATGCCTGCAAAAACACGCTTGACACAGCGCAGTTCCGGTGCTATAATAAAAGCATACGGGGCATTAGCGCAGTTGGTAGCGCGTCACATTCGCATTGTGAAGGCCAGGGGTTCGACTCCCCTATGCTCCACCAGAACAATATTACACAAACCCCTACTACTTTGTAGGTGACTTTGCTGTAATAGCAAAACGAAAGAACCAGAAAATTTTATGTTCTCTGGTTCTGTGGAACATCTCGCATATCCGTAAATCATCGAAAGCACTTCATTATAAAATAATACTGTTTCTTTTATAAAAAACAGCCGTAATTTTTTACGATTACGGCTGTTTTGTTTGTATGAAATTTTATAAACGAAAAGAGATGCTTGTTTTTATATTATGTGATTCTTGGATTATCAAAATCGGTATAACCGAAATAATTTTTAATGGCTGTTGTTTCATCATTTTCGCCAAAGCGAGATATCATAAATTTGTGATATTCTGCATTGTATGGATTGATTTTAAGAATATCCAGAAATACATCGATCAACTTGTCTTGTGGAAAATTCGGATTTGACATATTGGTAAATATATTGCTTGCCTGTTGCGTTGTTGTATTTGTGGGATACCAGATAGTTTTTCCGTTCTTATTTAATAAGCATACAAGTGATAAGAACACTCGCCAATAATCCGTGAATACACAGTCAAACAAATTGTCAGGCTTAATGCGACCATATAATTCTGCTTGCTGAGCCTGATTGAGGTTAGATACGCTATTCAAAAGTCCTGCTTCTGCTCCGTCACGTACAATATTAAAGGCTGTAGCTGTTGCGATACCTTTCGCTGCACCTTTTAATCCCAAACCACCGCCACTCAGATTTGGAATGAGGCTGGTTATATTTGACATTATTCTACGGTTTGACTGCAGTGTCAGTTCAATACTTTCAAGCGTTGAGGTATAGTCATTCATTCCGAGGTGGAAATTAGTAAGGTGCTGTTGTTCAAATGAATCTTCTGTAACTGTCCATATACCCTCAGAAATTAAGATGTTCATGGACTGTTTGATCAGAATATTGAGATGGGATCGATATATTTGGGGATAAAATCCAAGAAATGTAGAGAGGTTCTGAACTTTTTTGTCATATTCTTTTCTTGCATTATCAGTACAGGCAGAAGCAAGCTCACGGAATTTCAGTCTATATGAATTAAAAATATCCATACTCTCCGATATTTCAAGCTCTTTTCCGCATACAGAAAACTTCCTGACCGAACCAACTACTTGTTCCCAGTCATCTGGTACTGTTTCCTGTGATTTATACTGTTCACTGTTTTTTATTTTCCCGATATAAGAAATAGCAGATTTTGCAGTATCTGCATCTTGCGGATTTAAGGGCATGGAAATGGTAGATGTGCTATTATTGTTCACTATATCTATCTGTAAAGCAGATGTATTATCCACAGTGCTTATCAGTTGTAACGTCAGGTTAGGGAAGTATATGATACTTCCGCTTGAACCTCCCTGCATTGAATTGCTCAAAATATTCCTGTGTCCAGATTCGAGATAATACAGAATCGCATAATCCTCATAAATTTCCAGCTTTATCCCATCGGGTGACTGCAAAATATATTTATAGTTTATAGGGGTTCCATTTGCAGAAGCAATCTTCTCATTTGCATATGTCAATGCTCTTGCAAAGCGTTCTTTCTGACTATACTCAAAAGCCAATATCAGACGTTTGCCATTTGCCATTGTATTAGCCACACCGTTTGTAAATTGCATAGGCGGGTTAACTAAAAAAATCTGCGTCAATTCAGAATATTTGTATTCATTATCCCCATAAATCAAAGAATTCTCGGTGAAAATAAATTTTCTACCTATGCCAAATTTTGGGGCAAACGCTTCATACATAGTGTGAGATGTATTATTTGAAGCACTATTAGCTGATTGGCTTCCCGAAAGGTCACCAACTACTTGCTGCGCACCGTTCACAGCCTTTTGGACAGTACTGTTCAGCTTGTTAAAAAAGCCATTATTTGTCGATTGCGATTGTGCTGTGCCAGAAAATACTTTAGCACCACATTGACCGCAAAAAACAGCACCGTCATTTAATTTGCTTCCGCATTTCGTACAAAAAGCCATTCTAATTCTCTCCTTTATTTCCTATATTCTGCAACCTCAATCCAAGCCGCATTTTCCCATTCAATCGGTGAGTTATAACCACTTTCGGAAATTGCTTTTCTGATACAATTTTGGAAAGCAATATATTCCTCATAGTTCCACTTGCTCCAGGGCTTTGAAGTGCTTTCGCTATACTTGCCTACAGTACCGTCCTTTTTCGGAACGCATTCCAGTTTCAGACAATGTTTCAGCTTTGAATTATCTGAGCCAACAGCCTGCATAATATAGCTATCCACAGGAATGTGCAGATAGTTTTTCAGAGCAGAGTCCTCCGCCGTCATCAAAACATATTTTAGCATCATATTCAGCCACTTTTGTGCCTGTCCATACGTCAATTCGCTGATTTCCGAATACGTATTGATGATCTCTTCGCAGATTCTTTGATGCTCACAGTCAAAGGCACTCTGTCTTTCATCAGAACCCTTTACGACATTCTCCAAAACGTCATATTCATGGACGAGCATTTCACAGATTTTTCGCTTTGCACTTTTTCTAGTGTCTTTATTCTCTGTGTTGAACTTTATCGTTCTGCACAAGTCCAGATAGGCTTTTTCTACACATTTGATTAAAATATCATTCATACTATCACCCTTTGTCATATTGAAGTACGCATACTTCAAAAATTCAAGTACCATAATTTTTACCCTTCGCTCTTGTCTCGTTTGATCGTTTACATAAACTTTTCAGGCTTTACGTTCAGAGCATAGCAAATCGCCCTCAGGTCTTCCGGGTACAGCGTTTGTTTTCCGTTCAGAATCGCATCAAAAGACTTAGCGGAAATTCCTGCTTTCTTTGCGACATTTGCTGCTTTTAAGTCATTGTTTGCCATGTATGTGCGAACTTTCTCATAAACTCTCATAAGACAGACTCCTTTCCAGAAATTCTGGATTTATTATCATTTTACCACAGATTATCTGCAAAGTCAAGCGAGCTATACAGATTTTCTTGATTTCTTTGTTGACATAACAGAATTCATGTGGTACAATCAAGGTAGAGGTGATTTGATGAAATACGAAATCGGTGCAAGAATCCGTAAATATCGGGAAATGAGTGGTTTCAGCCAAAAGGAACTGGCACAGAAAATCGGTGTCAGCAACAGCCGTGTTTCCAACTGGGAACAGGGAATCAACCGTCCCGATGCGGATATTCTTGCGGATATCTGCAAGGCATTGAATGTATCTCCCAGTGAGCTACTTGATGTCAGATTATCACCGGAAGATTTAAGCGAACAAGAGCGAAAGGTAATTATGGCTTATCGCACCAAACCAGACCTCAGAAAAGCTGTAAATATTCTTTTGGGTATTGAATAATTGTTTTTTCAGCAAAGAAAAAATCTTTCTGCACGAAAAAAGATACAGCTGTCTGTGGTTATTAACGGTTGAAAAGCCGAGCTGTTACTTTTGCCGAATCTTCGCTTGATTTCTATTGGCAATTTTGTGGAGTCTGACTAATTTGAGTCGCTTTTTGAAAAAAACTTATATATAGAAAAAAGCCATTGACACTAAATTTATAGTATCAACGGCTTTTGGTTTAATTATGAAATAAGTGTTCCTGTGTTTCATCAAACAAACACATACGCTATAGCGAGCTTGTTTTTATATCTGACAAGCAGCTTGTTCTCCTTTTCTTTCGTTCTAACTATATTGGGCGAATATGTGCAACATATCATTATGATTTGGATATCAACTGCTATGTGATACGGCGTAGTTTCAGAATCAAACCAATGGGAAAAATCAAAATTCACGAAAAATCGCTCCACCCTATTTAAGGAGAAAGAGATGAAATTCAAAACGATAAACACTATAATCTGTTCGGCAGCAATGTCAGCTGTTGTTGTGTCAGCGATATTTCTTGCGGAAATTATCCGTACCGCAAACGATCTGCTCCTGTTGCCGTATCTGCTGGTTGTCGCAGCGATATATGCAGCCATGCTGTTAAGCGAAAACAGGAAAACCCTCTTGCTGAAATGGGTTCTGGCGCTGCCTTTTTCCTTTTTATGTTTCGAATATTTTTGGCAGACACATTATTCTGTCAGAGCGCTAAACTGGATGACAGAAGGCTATGGAAAGCAGTCTGCCGGCGGCAATTTTGCAGGTTTTCTGTTTCTTGTACTTTTATTCGTCCTCTGCGTTGCCGGCATGATATTTGCATATTCCAGGTCATCTGAAAAAATCAAACGATATACAAAAGCGCAGTCTCTGGTGAGTCTACTGATTCTCATTTTGGTGATAATCGTGGTTGTATCGTTAGAATCGTTCTTTCCATCCTATCGTGATGTGATGTCATATAGTTACGGTTAAAAATCTCCTTTCGCACACCAAACCAAAAACGGCGTTGCCGCAGGAACACTTTCCCTGCGGCAGCGCCGTTTCATTTCAGCGGACTTTACGCAAACTGACGATTACGTCTGTTTGCCGTTCGCTTTCTTTTTCTTTTCAATCTCCGCCTTTTTGGCTGCAAACTCCTTGTCGTCCAGAATACCCTCCTTATGGAGTGCCTCCAGTTTTTCCAGCAGTTTTTCCGGAGAATCGTCCTTATCCTTATTGTTGTTGGACTTCAGCTTGACACGTTTCTTTGCCTGCTGACGTTCCCGTTCCTTTTCTGCCTCTACTGCAACCAGCATTGCAGCATAGCGCTTGCGGTCGCCGAACCAGAACAGCACGATCAGGATAATACCGCCAGCCAGCGTACCCATGCCGATCCACCACCCCGGCGGTGTATAGGTCATCGTCACGGTATGCGTTCCGGCAGGCAGCCGCAGACCGATCATTGCATCTACCACAACGATCTGTCCGGAGTCACCGCTCTGATTGTTCAGACTGGTGCTGCCGTCCTCGTTCTTGACCTCTTCTACCAGGTTGTCCACACGCTTGCCGTCAACCTTGATGGACCAGCCCGGCTGATACGGGATAGAGGTCATCATGATCTGACCATCCTCTGCGGTGATCGTACCGGTGAGTTTCCGGTCGTTGCTCTTGGAAGAGTCGATCTGCCACTGGTTCTTCTTCAGCGTGTCGATATCTGCCTGGAACACATCCGGATGGTATGTGTAGAACAGGAAGTTCTTCACGATGGTGAACTTTTCATCGTTGGCAATGGTCATACGCAGCGTGATCTTTGTGCCTGGCTCGAAAGTACCCAGACGCAGGGCAATGTAGTTGTCGCCCTCGAAGTATTCACCCAGAGACTCAAAGCCGCTGTGATTCTTGGCGTACTCGTCGGCAGCCTTCCAGGTGAAGTCACCCTCGTTCTCTGCCTTCCAGCTCTCTTCGTCTGCGCTCCACTCGCTCTCGTCCCAGGTGGACATCCACAGGTTGACCTTCTTCTGGAACTCTGTCTTGAAGTAGATATAGATCGGATCGCTGGAATCTGCCACCAGGTGGAAGTCCACCGTCGGGTCACCGTCGCCGGTCACATCATACTTGGTCTGTTCGCCGTAAGGACTGGTGGTAATGGAATCGCTGACGATGGGATCTTCTGCCAGGTTCAGCGGTGTGTAGTATTCGTGCCACGATGCAAACTGACCGTTTTCGTCAAATTCCGTATTGCCGCTCATGGTACTCATGAAGATGTTCTGGCTGTTGAACGGATTGTCATTGCCCAGATGGTCGATCTTCTGTACATCTTCATCCACCATATAGCCGATGGACAGCGCATTGGTATTCTCATACGCCGTGATGGTCTTGTCCACGCCGTTTTCGTTTTTGTAGTCATATGCCCAGCGAGGTTCATACGCCGGGTTCAGACGGCGGTTCTGGTCGAAGTTTTCTCCACGATCCAGCACATACTTGATGCCCAGCAGAGAGTCAGCGATCTCTGTGTTGCCGTCATAACGGGTGTAATAGCTGTGCATACAATAGCCCATGGTCTCAATGAAGTTGATGACCCGGGTATTCATGACAGAACTGGAGTGGGAAATACCCTTCAGTCCGAACGCCGCATTGTCGTTGACACAGCGGAAGAAGGTCTTTTCTGCACGGTAGAAACCGTCATCCTTTTCCTCCAGCATATCCGCAGCCGCTCTGCCGTTCTGCACATAGTTCTGATAGGATGCACGGGTGGAATATGCCACCTCATCGTCGATATCCTTCATGGAATCCACTGCGTTATAGGTTGCCTCGCCGCCGACCATAACCAGCATCATAGTCGTCAGCGCAATGCTTACGCCACGCTTGCCCTCTGTCAGCTTGCCGCCGATCATGAAGTACAGCAGGATCAGATAGATGCCCATGAGTGCCGCAGAGATCCAGACTGCGCCCTTTGCCATCTGGTCAAATTTCAGACCGGCAACAATGGCGATGATAACCACCATCACCCCGGCAGAGCCGAGCAGATGTTTCTTCTGGATGCCGTCCTTGTTGGCAAATGCAGTTGCCGCCATGGTGAGGAAGATAAAGGACAGCAGGAACGAATAGCGGAACGGCAGCCAGTTCGGCACCTGTCCGCCGTGCCACATCATGTCCACCGGTGTGATGAGCATACACATTACCATCACAACGATCAGCGCTGTATAGCCCAGCTTTTTCTTCCAGTTGATCTTCTTGTTCATGTAGAACAGCGGCAGCAGCACCAGGGTAAGCAGACCGCAGTAGATCTCCGGCTTGCCCTGGACGTTAACAGAGTCATACTGTGCCGGCAGCAGCTGCGGGAACATATCCAGCAGGTCGCACAGAAGTACCAGCAGCGGTGAATCCTGCGCATTTTCCAGCAGTTTCTGACTCAGCGGGAAAGACTGGAACCGGAAACTATAGTCCGGATCCGTAAACTCGAATTTACCCAGTTTCAGTGCATTGTACACCGGCAGCAGCATGAATGCCGCACAAGCCAGTGCAATGATCGAGGAATATGCCACACGCACGATGGCGGTGAAATAGTCATAGCCCTTGCGCTTCTTGTCCGAACCTGCCAGCAGGTAGAAGAAGAAGTACAGTGCCACGAAAATGCAGATCATGTAGCCGATGTAGAAGTTTGCCACACACATCAGAGCCAGCGGAATGATGTAGTTCAGCCGTCTGCCGTCATCGACCAGATACTCGATGCCCAGCATAATCAGCGGCAGGAATACCAGACCATCCAGCCACATGGGGTCGATCAGCTGGATCACCATATATGCCATCATGGAATACATGGTGGAGAACAGCAGGGACGGATAAGGCTGTACGTTCCGGCGCTTTTGCAGGAAATAGTTGAATGTCACGCCGGCAGCGCCCACCTTGCAAAGCTGCATGATAAGCAGGCTGCTCAGCATGAACTTCTCCGGCAGAAGCATCACGATCAAAGTAAACGGGCTGGCAAGATAATAGCCGATAATGCCCATAAATTCACCGGAAAGGTTTCTGGACCAGTTGTAGAAAATGCTGCCGTCGCCCCAGAACGCATCACGAAGTGCTTCAAAATAGTAGACGTACTGTCCGTTCAGGTCGAGGCAAAGCACGGATTCTTCGCCAAAGGGGTAGAGTCCGAAGATGGCATACGCCAGATAGGTCAGCGCAGCCGGAATGGCAAAGGCGATGAGATAGATCCGGTTTCGGACGATCCATCTTCCGATTGCCGAGAAAATGCTGCCGGCACTGATACCACGCTTGGTACGCAGCGGCACGGCTTGGGTGTTGGTGGTTGCCATGGAAGTCCTCCTTAAAGTATAGTGAGATACAGCCCGTCTCATCGGATGCAAACGGCGCTGCGGTGTGTTCCGCCGTTCCCCTCCAGCGGACAGAACAACAGATATCATCATTATAGCACAATCTTTTTCATTTGGCAAGCCCTTTTTATGCAAAAACACGCAAATTGATTTTTCTGACTCCTCCGTCCCTCCGGAACACCTCCTCTAAAGAGGAGGCAAAATGGAGAAAAACCAATTTGCGTGTTATGCTGTTATTTTTTTGAAATGCGGTTATGCCGTCTGAGCGAACTGAGAGCGGTACAGATCCGCATAGAACCCGTTCTTCGCCAGCAGCTCATCGTGCGTACCCTGCTCGATGATGTCGCCGTCCTTCATGACCAGGATCATATCCGCATTGCGGATGGTGGAAAGGCGGTGCGCAATGATAAAGCTGGTCCTGCCCTCCATCAGATGATCCATTGCCTTCTGGATCAGAATTTCGGTTCGGGTATCTACGGAAGAAGTCGCCTCGTCCAGGATCATGACCCGGTTGTCTGCCAGAATCGCACGTGCAATGGTAAGCAGCTGTTTCTGTCCCTGTGACACGTTGCTGGCGTCCTCGTTCAGCTCCATCTGATAGCCGTCCGGCAGCTGGCGGATAAAGGTATCTGCGTGGGCTGCCTTTGCGGCGGCGATGACCTCTTCGTCTGTGGCATCCAGTCTGCCGTAGCGGATATTCTCCATGATCGTTCCCTGGAACAGCCAGGTGTCCTGGAGTACCATGCCGAAAGATTCCCGGAGCTGATGCCGGTCGAAGTCCCGGACATCGTGTCCGTCCAGCTTGATAGAACCGCTGTTGACATCGTAGAACCGCATCAGCAGCTTCACCATGGTCGTTTTTCCGGCACCGGTAGGACCAACAATGGCAACTTTCTGTCCCGGCTGCACCTTGGCGCTGAAATCGTGGATGATGCACTGCTCCGGCTTATAGCCGAAGGAAACGTGTTCGAAGTCCACGCTGCCACTGACATCTGCCAGCTGTACCGGATGCTCTGCGGTCTGGACTTCTTCGTCCTCTTCCAGGAATTCAAACACACGCTCCGTGGCTGCCGCCATCGACTGCACCTGGTTCAGCACCTGTGCGATCTGCTGCATGGGCTGGGTGAAGTTCTTCACGTACTGGATGAATGCCTGGATATCACCGATGGTGATGGTACCACGAATGGCGAGCAGTCCGCCGGACAGTGCCACAGCGGCATAGCCCAGGTTGCCCACAAACATCATGATCGGCTGCATCAGTCCGGACAGGAACTGGGACTTCCATGCGGAGTGATACAGGGTATCGTTTGTCTCCTGGAACTGGCGCACGGTGTCCTTTTCCTTGTTGTATGCCTGAATCACAGTCTGACCGGCATAGGATTCCTCGACCTGACCGTTGATGTGTCCCAGATATTCCTGCTGCTGCTTGAAGTACTTCTGAGACTTCTTGACCACCAGAGAGATCAGCGTCACAGAAATGGGCAGGATAATCACTGCGATCAGCGTCATCAGCGGCGAGATGCGCAGCATCATGACCAGTACGCCCACCATAGTTGCCACAGAGGTGATGATCTGGGTAATGCTCTGGTTCAGACTCTGTCCCAGCGTATCCACATCGTTGGTGATGCGGGACAGCACTTCGCCGTAGGTGCGGCTTTCGAAATATGCCATAGGCATCCGGTCGATCTTTTCGGAGATGTCTTTCCGCATCCGGTAGCAGACCTTCTGGGTCACGCCGGTCATCAGCCAGCCCTGGACAAAGTTGAACAGGGTGCTGAGCAGATACAGCCCCAGCACGAACAGCAAAATCTGTCCGATCTTCGTAAAGTCAATGCCGCCGGTTCCCTGGATCTTCGCCATCAGACCGTTTGCCAGCTCTGTGGTCGCCTTTCCCAGGATATCCGGGCCAATGACGCTGAACAAAGTGGAGGCAACTGCACACAGGATCACGACAACTACCGCAGCGTGATACTTTTTCATATACACAAACAGCTTGCCGATCGAACCCTTAAAGTCCTTTGCCTTTTCCACCGGCATCTGACCGCCTCTCGGACCGCCCATGCGCCGTCTTTCATTCGCCATCTGTCACCGCTCCTTTCTCTGTGTCCTCTTCCAGTCCCAGTTCCGCTGCGGAAAGCTGAGACTTTGCGATCTGCTGGTACACTTCGCAGCTGCGCAGCAGTTCTTCGTGTGTACCCTTGCCCACGATCTTTCCCTCTTCCAGCACCAGGATCTGGTCTGCATGGAGGATGGTGCTGATACGCTGCGCCACAATAATCATGGTGCTGTCCTGCACCTGCTCGCCCAGCGCTTTGCGCAGTGCCGCATCGGTTTTCAGATCCAGTGCGGAAAAGCTGTCGTCAAAGACGAACACCTTCGGGTGCTTGGCAATGGCTCTGGCGATGGTCAGACGCTGTTTCTGACCGCCGGAAACATTGGTACCGCCCTGGGAGATATCGCTGTCGAACCGATCCGGCTTTTCTCTGATGAACTCCATCGCCTGGGCGATCTCTGCCGCCTGCTCTATCTCCGCATCCGACGCATCCGGATTGCCGAACCGCAGGTTGCTGGCGATCGTTCCGGAGAACAGCACGCCCTTCTGCGGCACAAAACCGATCTGCTGCCGCAGTTCTTCCAGCGGCAGATCACGCAGTTCCACGCCGTCCAGCGTAATGCTGCCCTCTGTGGCATCGTACAGACGAGGGATCAGATTCACCAGCGTGGACTTGCCGCAGCCGGTGCTGCCGATGATGGCTGTGGTCTTGCCCGGTTCTGCGGTAAAGCACAGGTCGGACAGGGCATCCTCTTCGGCGTGCGGATAGCGGAAATGGACATGGTCGAATGCCAGAACGCCCTTGCAGGTGTCCAGATGCTTCGGTGTCTCGTTCTCCTTGACGGAAGTCTCTGTCTGCAATACCTCGTCAATTCGTCCGGCAGCTACCGATGCACGGGGCAGCATGACAGACATCATGGTCAGCATGAGGAAAGACATGACGATCATCATAGCATAGGTGATAAACGCCGTCATAGAACCGACCTGCATGGAGCCGCCGTCCACACGGTGTGCGCCGACCCAGACGATCAGAATGGTCAGACTGTACATAATCAGCATCATCACCGGCATCATAAAGGTCATGACACGGTTGACAAACAGGTTGGTTCGGGTCAGATTCCGGTTTGCCTGGTCGAAACGCTCTTCCTCGGTCTTTTCCCGTCCGAATGCACGAATGACCGACAGACCGGTCAGAATCTCACGGGAGACCAGGTTCACCTTATCCACCAGCACCTGCATCAGCTTGAACTTGGGCATTGCAATGGACATCAGCACGCCGACGATCCCCAGAATTACCAGAACCGCCAGGACAATGACCCAGCCCATGCCTGCGCCGGTATGTACCACCTTTAGAATACCGCCCACGCCCAGAATCGGCGCATACAGCAGCATCCGCAGGAAAATCGCCGTCACCATCTGCACCTGCTGGATATCGTTGGTACTGCGGGTGATGAGAGATGCGGTGGAGAACTGATCCATCTCCGCACTGGAGAACTGCATGACACGCTGGAACACTCTTCCACGGAGATCACGTCCCACGCCTGCACCCACACGGGATGCAAAATAGCCGACGCAGATCGCCGCAGCCATCATGGCAAATGCCATCGCCATCATCTTGCCGCCGGTACGCCAGAGGTAGCTGGTCTGGATCTTATCCACGTCCAGTCCGGCATCCTTGTCACACTGCACTGCATATGCCACGCCCATGGACTTCACCAGAGAGTCGCCCATGGTGTCCAGCATATCCTCCAGCTGGGAGCGCATCTGGTTCACTGTCTCTTCCGTGAGCTGACCGCTCTGCTGCATTGCCGCAAACACCGGGCGCACATCCACACAGGTCACCGTGGTCTCATTGCCGTCGTCGTCCTCTTCGGTGCGCTGGAACGGTTTCAGTTCCACGCCCATCATGGCGCCGATCTCTTCCACAGACATCTGTTCCATCTGCGCCGCCGCATTGGGGTCGGTCTGCTTCTGCGCCAGCATCTGACGGAAAGTGTCCTCATTCATCATGGACATCTGATAATTCAGCAGCACCGGCACCAGCAGGTCGCTGTCCAGTTCGTCCAGTTTCTTTTCCGACAGGCTGTCTTTCCGGTTCTCGCCGTCATAGGCATCCTGCCACTGGTTCTGTTCTTCCTCGGTCATGAACAGCTGGGCATTATCAAACTCCTCCGCCGTGATCTTTTCCGGCAGGATGTGGGCTACGCCGCTGTTCTGGATGCCTGTGTCAATGATATCCGACGTATACTGGGGCAGCGACAGGTCACAAAACGCCTGCACCACCAACAGCACGAAAATCACCAGCACAGATTTCCAGTAAGGTTTCAGGTTCTTGAAAAGCTTACCCATTGGCTTGTTTCTCTCCTTTCATCTCATCCAGTTCTTCCGATGCCGCCATATAGAGCCGCCGCAGCAGTTCCATCAGCTGATCGGACTCTTCCTGCGTGAATCGTTTCTGGATACCCCGGTGAAATTCCTCCAAAAGCTGATTGGCACGCTGTACCTCTGTCTCTCCGGCAGCCGTCAGTGTCACATACGTGTTGCGCCGATCCTCCCGGCAGACTTCCCGGCGGATGTAGCCGTTGTTCTCCAGTCCACGCAGCGTCCGGGACACTGCCGGCTGCGGCACACGCATCAGCCGGGTCAGGGTCGATACCGTACAGCCCTCCGGGTTGGTCTTTCGGTGACGGAACACCAGGAACATCAGCATATACTCCTGCCGGGACAGGGGCAGCAGAGAAAACACATTCAACCCACGAAACGCATTCATTACGCCAAAAAACGTGTTTGCCTCACAATCCATCTCTCCAAAGCCTCCTTTATCTATAACTATGTTATGAAATAACTTTGTTCTATTATAACGCATGACATTTATTCTGTCAAGTGTATTTTGTCGTTTTCATCTGACGCACACAAAAAAAGTGCATCCCACTAAAACACAGCGGAATGCACAAAAAAGTTTTATTCAATTTGTTCAGCCAAGCCGCTTTTTCAGATCTTCCCACACACGGCGTGAGATCTCGGCGGTATGGTCGGCGTCGCCGTCCGGCAGGGAAAGATTCCGCAGGACACAGACGGAGATGGTCAGATCCGCCAGCAGCAGAACCACCAGTCCCACCGCCAATTTCCCGGAAATAAATCCGGGAAGGCGATGATACAACATCATCAGAAACGGATTGATCCGGTAGAGGGCAAATGTCCCCAGCAGACCAAAGGGCAGCATGGTCTCCAGGCAGATACGGCCATGGATGTTGAACCGCATATCGTGATAGTCCCACCAGCGAGTGTGGAACACCCGTTCCATCAAAGCGCTTACTGCATATTCCAGCAGGCTGCACAGCAGGATGATAGAAAAGAACACGTGCCAATAGCTGTAGTGGCTGTCCTGGAACAACAGGGTAATGCCCACCATGCCTGCGCCGTAGATCGGACAGCAGGGTCCCAGCAGAAAGCCACGGTTGGTGATGCGCCGTTCCCGGACGCCCATATATAATGTTTCCATGCACCAGCCCAGGGTGGCATAGGCAAAGAAAAGGATCACATAGTCAGAAAGATAATGTACCATAAACTCACACCTGCTTTCTTCGGAGCAGTGCAGCGGCAGCGTGGAAAAATCCCACCACGGTCTCTAGGGTAGAACAGTACTTGTCCGCCATGCAGACCAGAACCGCCTCTCTGGAACGTGGCACAAACCGCAGCGTCAGCGGCCACATATGGGTGGTGATGATGTGCTGTACCTCTGCGTTGACGTGAAACCGCATCGCTGCATTTCTGCAGGCAATGTGCGGATGGGCAAAGCCGTGCAGCACGCCCTCATCCTGGTGCGTGTGCCAGTCATACAAATAAAAGTCGTGGAGCAGCGCCCCGACGATCAGATTTTCATAGTTTACACGGATGTGCAGCTTTTCTGCCATGGCACAGCTGATATGCACCACAGAAAGGCAGTGCTGTAATGTGCTGGTCGTGCCGTGCTGCACGTATTCATCCATGGAGCAGACGGCGCTGTCCTGCAAATATTCTGCAAGCTTACATTTTGCCAGGTCGTATGCTTCTTTTTCCTGTAACGACATAGATTCCTCCTGCTGCGCATTTGCAGCAACTGAATTTCTGCCGGCAGACCTGCCAGCGTTCCCCTATCGGTATCTTCCCCTGCAACATTCTCTTTCCACTACATTATACCGGATTTTTGCCGAATTGTCAACAAAGTCTGCGTTATTTTTTCCCACGCAGCGCAAAAAATGCAGTGTCCTTCTGCGTCCGATTCCGGCAGTTTGACGAAAAATCCGGAGAATGTGACACTTTTCTGCATACTGCGGCACATTTTTTGTGCATTTTCGGTTGCAACATCCCCGAAAATATGCTACAATAAAGGCAATACCGCACAAAACACAATACAAAGGAGGACCACACTTGAAACATTTTCCATTCCTGCTTTCCCTCGCCGCCGGACTGGGGACAGCCTGCATCCTGGGCGGCTTTTCTGCGGCGGCGGACAGCGCCGGGGTGACTGTTCCCGTTGCCACAGAAACCACCCAGCCCTCCGGCAGCTGGGGCGTGACGGAAAGCGGCAGCCGCTGTTACTACGATGCCCAGGGCGAATGCGTCACCGGCGAAGTGACCATCGACGGTACGGACTATCTCTTCGACTACACCGGAGCGCAAAAGACCGGCTGGCGCACGGTGAACGGTATACGCCGCTACTACGACCCGGTCACAGGAGAACCGGTCTCCGGCTGGGTGGAGTCCGGCGGTCACCGCTATTATGCGGACAGCGACACCGGAAAGCTGACCGGCGAACAGACGCTGGACGGACACCGGTACCAGTTCGACCCGGACTGCGGCACCCAGACAGTGGGCGTATGCACGTTTGCTGACGGGACGGTCTCCTATTATAATAGTATAGACGGCAGCATCCAGACCGGCTGGCAGAAAGACGGCAGAGACATCTACTATTTCAGCCCGGACACGGAGACCGCACTGGTGGGGATGCAGCAGCTGGACGGCAGTTCCTATTACTTCGAAAGCGACGGCAAGCTGGTGCGCAGCCAGACCGTCCTCATCGACGGCGTGACCTATCGTGCCGCCGATGACGGCAAGCTTTCCACCAACACCACCCCGGTCATGGGCAAGTCCCAGGCGACAGCCGCACAGATGGCCGCCTACATCCGCTCTGTCAACCCCAACGTAGCGCAGAGCGTCCTGGACATGATCCCCTACTATCTCAGCGAGGGCGAGGCAGAGGGCGTGCGTGGGGACATTGCCTTTGCGCAGTCCTGCCTGGAGACCGGAAACTTCACCTTCCGTGGCTCTGCCGTGACGCTGAGCCAGAACAATTTCTGCGGCATGGGCGTGACGCAAAACGGCGTGAAAGGCAATTCCTTTGCCACGCCCCAGCTGGGCATCCGGGCGCAGATACAGCATCTGAAAGCCTACGCCTCCACAGAGCCGCTGAAACAGGACTGCATCGACACCCGTTTCCGCTATGTCCAGCGTGGCTGTGCGCCCTATGTGGAGTGGCTTGGCATCCAGGAGAATCCGAACCACAAGGGCTGGGCATCCGGGGCGAACTACGGGGCAAAGATCCTGCGGATACTGGCGCAGATTTTACAAATGTAACCGGATACAGCAAGGGCTGCGGTACTCGTGAAAAGTACCGCAGCCCTTTTTGGTTCTAAGAATTTTTCTTACTTGGCGAGGACTTCCTCCCAGGACACATCCTTGCCGACGCCGTGGAGTGCCACGTAATACATCATATAGAATACGTCGGTGGAGTCCACCTTGCCGCTGCCGTCCACATCGGCGGCGGCGATCTGTTCCGTTGTCAGACCGCCGGGGTTTCCTACGGCAACATTTGCCACGTAATACATGGTGTAGAAAATGTCGGTGGAGTCAATGCGGTCGCTGCCGTCCAGGTCGCCTTTGGCGAGGGTCGGATCTAGGATTGTAGCATTGCCCAGAGAAACAAAAGGAATATCCTTTTTCTTAGCATAAGTTTCTGCGTAGGAACCGGTGTAGCCGTAAATTGTCACGTTATTGCAATCTTCAAAAGCAAAGCTTTCAATACTTGTCACACTTTCTGGAATAGTAATTTTCGTCAGATTGGTACAGCCGTAAAAAGCTTGCATTCCAATACTCGTCATACTATTTGGAATCGTGATTTCCGTCAAGCTAGTGCAATAAGAGAAAGCATCCCATCCAATATTCATCACACTGTTCGGAATAGTGATTCCCGTCAATTTCTCACAATAAAAAAATGCCGATTCTCCAATGCTTGTCACATTGTCCGGTATCGTAACACTTCCAGTACAGGTTGTCCCGTCAATCAAAACCCCATTGACAATCACAAGCGGATTTTCTTCTTGTTTGGTTGTAAGCCATGGCGTCCCCCAAAAAGCATCATACCCAAAACTTATCAAACTATCTGGAGTCGTGATTTTCGTCAAATTTTCACAACCATAAAAAGCACAACATTCAATACTTGTCACACCGTCTGGAATGGTAATCTCCGTCAGACCGGTACAGCCGGAAAAAGCAAACTCTCCAATGCTTGTCACGCCATCCGGTATCGTAATTTCTGTTACCAACTCTCCGTTTATATAAAGATTGGCACCACAATGCAATGGATTAGAAGTAGTACCACAAAAATCAATCTTACACCAAGATTCTAAATCAGAAATATAAACATTTTTCAAATTGGTGCAGTCATGAAAAGTTTCACATCCAATACTTGTCACGCTGTCTGGTATCGTGATTGCTGTTAAACTGGTACAACCGTGAAAAGCAAACTCTCCAATACTTGTTACGCTGTCTGGTATTGTAATTGCTGTCAAACTGGTACAGCCGGAAAAAGCATATTCTTCAATTCCCGTCACACTGTCCGGTATCGTGATTTCTATTAAGCTGGTACAGTTGGAAAAAGCACTATCGCCAATACTCGTCACGCTGTCCGGTATCGTGATTGCCGTCAAACTGGTACAGCCGGAAAAAGCCATTTTTTCAATACTTGTCACAGGTTTTCCGTCAATTTCTGCCGGAATTTCTACAGACTCAGCAGTTGTCTTACAACCGACTATAGAAACCAAATCATCATCGTTCTTATAGTACAAATCCCCATAAGTTCCATCATACTCACCTGGCACATCTGCACTCGCAGTTAGCACCGTTCTCACGCTTTCCAGCACACTCTGCACCCCAGAAATGCCAACACTACCCAGACAAAGCACCCCGGCAGTCACTGCCGCAAGTGCCTTTTTCCACAATTGCATTTTCATGCCTCCATATCATATTGATAAAACAGAATATCTTTATTATAGTACAAAAAGGAAAAAGAGTCAATGATTTATCTGCATTTTTACAAAAAAATCCCGGTTTCCGCACCCACGCAGAAACCGGGAATGTTTTTGTGATTATGCCCCCTGCTCCAGCATCGCCAGGATCTCCCGGACCTTTTTCTCCGGGAGCGCCGTCAGCTTGAACCGCTGCTGCCGTGGTCCATTACAGGTGATATATAAATGGCAAACCCCGTACTGCTTTTGCATGGGTGTCTGCATGATGTCCGTGCGGACGATGCGTGCATGGTTCACCGTGATGGTGTGGAATGTGAACCAGCTGCAAAAGTGCATCTGCAGGTGCTGGTCGTCCATGGTCACAGACTCCGAGACCATCGCCACAATGCGGATGCAGAGCAGCCACACCAGCGGAATAATCATCATGACGGAAAAAAAGCGGATGATCGCTCCCACACCGGGCAGCAGCCACAGCAGGAAAAATCGCACCGGAAAAATGGCGCAAAGTCCGATCACCGGCGGCCAGACGAACGACCAGAAAAACTTGATGTGGGATTTTGCGTGCAGTTTCGGATGTTCCATCACCGGCACGGCGTGCAGGCGTTCCAGCAGGGGCTGAGAGCTTTTTTTGCGCATCAGCGGAATCAGCACCGGCAGGGTGTCACGCCGGCTGCCGTAGCCGGGACAGCGGATGTGCAGCGAGACCATGCCGAAAATCTTCATCACCAGGTTCTGCCGCAGGTCGGGAAAGATGATGGCGGTGTCCCGGAGATGATACCGCCGCCGGGTGATGATGCCCGTATGCACCGAGATAAACTCACTGCCGAACCGCATCTTGAATCTGCCGTAGCGCAGCAGATTCCGCCCGAATGAGATCAGCCACAGCGCCAGAATGATGATGCCGATGGTGACGGCGATGCGTGGTACACCGTGAAACGCCGTGGACGCTCTGTCTGTGGCATCCTCCAGGAGCTGCTGCGCCTGGAACTGTTCCAGCAGGTCAGACGTGATACGGCCGCCCTGAAAAAAAAGGGTCGCAATGTACAGCGCCCCGGAAAAGCTGCTGGAAAACAGCGCCGAGAACAGCATCGTCCGCCACGCCGGCGTGTGATATGCCGCCTCTTCCGACTTGCCGTTTTGCAGCACCGGGATATTCTGCCGCAGCCGGTGCAGGTCACGCAGATACAGCGTCAGCTGCATATCCGCATCCGGCATTGCGCCTGCCGCTGTACTGATGCGCAGACACGCCGCCCGGAGCGGACGTAGGTAAAAGGGGTGTTCCTCTACGGTGGAGGCAATGCGCTCCAGAGGGATCTCCGTGACACGCTGCAGCAGGATGCCGCTCCGGGAACGGATGGTCACTTCGTCGAAATAGTAGATGCAGGCGTGCCAGCGGAGCGTTCCGATCCCCAAGATCAGCAGCGCCACCAGCAGGTCAAACCACACGCCGGCGCCCCAGTCGATGAGATTCTGAAACGAGAACGGATAAAACCGCAGACTGCGCAGCAGCGGAAAAATCAACAGCCACAGGTTTTTGGCGCTGTACCGCAGGATCTTGATGGGATGCTCCCGGTAAACTGCCGGGGATGCCGCAGCCGTCCGGGTCATGGCTCGCTCCTTTCCGTGTCGTCTGCCGGAGGTGCTTTCGTCTCCTGCATGGCGCTTTCGAATACGTCAAAGTCCGGTCCCTCTTCCGGCAACACAGGCTGTTCCACCACTCGCTGGCTGTGGCTGTACACCGTCTTTTGCAGAAACGCCTGGATCTCCTCCGCATCAGAGCGGCTCAGAAATGCCAGAATGACTGTGCCGCCGTAGGCATGGAGCGGAATGAAGTTCATCCCGGTCTTTTCCGAAAACGGCGCACGAAAAATGCTGCTGAACTGGAGCGCCTGGGTGCGCATGGTCTGTTCCTGTACAAAGAAAATGCCGCACTTCCGGGTGATATGCGTCGCCGAAACGCTGTAGACGATGGTGCAGAACCACATGGGCAGCAGCAGTGTAGACAGCAGCACCGCCGCCGCAGCGACGATGACTGTCAGCGTCCAGAGCATCCAGTGGGGAAGTACCGCTAAAAAGTACCATATCAATCCGATCAGCACCGCTGACACCACAGGTGCAGCGATCTGCAGAGTATATTGTGCGTGTTTGTCGGCAGTATACTGCTTCATCTGCGCCTCCTGTGGAATTCTCCGGCGTCACTGCACGGCTGTGCCTTTTCACGCACCGCTGCGCCGCCGCAACTTCTAAACGGGTTGGATATCTTCATAAACTATTATACCCCGATATGGCATTTTCGTCAAGAGATATGGGGAAATTGTTACGTAAATCAATTTTTATGCCTTCTTTGAAAATGCACCCACAAGATGTGCCTTGTGCTAAGAAAAATGCTCTGTAATAATCTATCCCCCTGTCAGCTTACGCTGACATCCCCCTTTTCAAGGGGGACTATCCGAAAAATTGATTTGCATGAGAAATTGTTACGCAAAAGCACTGCTGCCCCTGTCCAACGAAAGGAGACCGCCGCTATGCTGGAAACCATTGCATCTTATATCTGGAGTGCCGGACTATTGGTGCTGCTGCTCGGCACAGGTGTTTTTCTCACCATCCGGCTGCGCTTTCTCCAATTCCGGGGCTGGCGCACCATTCTGAAACGCACTTTCGGCAGTCTGAAAGAGAAACCCGCCGGCGAGAACCGCACTGCCCTCACCCAGTTCCAGACCTTTTCCACCGCCCTGGCGGCAGCTATGGGAACGGGAAACATCATCGGCGTGGCGGCGGCGCTCTGTATAGGCGGTCCGGGCGCTGTCTTCTGGATGTGGGTCCCTGCCCTGCTGGGAATGGCGCTGACCTACAGCGAAAACGTCCTTGCCCTGCGCTATGCCCGGACACTGCCGGACGGCAGACGAGTGAGCGGTCCCATGGCATATCTCCGGTTCGGACTGCACAGCCGGGTACTGGCGGCGTTCTATGCCGTTTGCTGTATTGCCGCATCCCTAGGCATGGGCAACATGACCCAGAGCAGCGCCATTTCCACTCTGGCAAAGCAGGCGTTTTCCCTGCCGCCGCTGTGGACGGCGGTTGGCGTTGCAGTACTGCTGGGCATCATTCTGCTCCGTGGCACAAGCTGCACCGGAAAGGTCATCCAGTGGCTCATGCCGCTGCTGTCTGCCGTGTACCTGCTGGCGGCGCTCGGCGTAATCGTAACGCATCACGATGCCCTGCCGGGTGCGTTCCGGGACATCTTCTGCGGTGCATTCGGGATTCGTGCCGTGGGCGGCGGTATTTCCGGCGCTGTGCTGAAACAGGTGGTACAGACCGGACTGCGCCACGGCATCTTTTCCAACGAAGCAGGTCTGGGCAGCAGCGCCCTGGTCCACGCCGGCGGCAGTTCGGAAGATGCGGCGCTCCAGGGAATGTGGAGTATGGTAGAAGTAGCACTGGATACGCTGGTCTGCTGTACCCTCACGGCGCTGGCAATTCTCACCAGCGGCGCACTGACGCAGGCAGACCACGCCGGGGCAATCATCACCGCAGCATTTTCCGGCATTTTCGGCAGCGCTGCCCCGGAGGTCATGGCAATTCTGACAGCGCTGTTTGCATTCTGCACGCTGATCGGCTGGTGCTGCTGCGGTGAACAGGCGATGCGGTATCTGGGCGGCGAGCGGCTGCGGCTGCCCTATCGCCTGCTGTTCTGCCTGTGCGCCGGGATCGGTGCGGTGGTGTCGCTCCGGTCGGTGTGGGCGCTCTCGGACATTGCCAACGGACTGATGGCGATTCCCAATCTGCTGGGACTGGTGCTGCTGGGCTGGCGTGTCAGCGACAGACTCCCGGAGAAATAAGCCGCAGAAAAAACGGCGCACTCCAACCGGAATACGCCGCTTTTTCATAAGGTTTAAGGGGACAGTTCCGCCAGGCGGTACCGTCATAGAAGAGTTTGAAATGAGTGGAACATCCACTCAGAAAGGAAAGCTTTGTTCTCAGTCACGCTTTACGTGAAATGCTGCCATGCCCGGATATACTGCGCTGTCGCCCAGTTCTTCCTCGATGCGGAGCAGCTGGTTGTACTTGGCCACGCGCTCAGAACGGCTGGGAGCGCCGGTCTTGATCTGGCAGGTGTTCAGTGCTACTGCCAGGTCAGCGATGGTAGTATCTGCGGTCTCGCCGGAACGGTGAGAAGAAATTGCTGTATAGCCTGCGTTGTGTGCCATCTGGATTGCCTCCAGTGTCTCGGAAACAGAACCGATCTGGTTCAGCTTGATGAGGATGGAGTTGCCGCAGCCCAGTTCGATGCCCTTCTTCAGACGCTCGGTGTTGGTAACGAACAGATCGTCGCCGACCAGCTGCACCTTGCCGCCCAGCTTTGCGGTGAGCTTCTGCCAGCCTTCCCAGTCCTCTTCATCCAGTGCGTCCTCGATGGAGATGATGGGGTACTTTTCTACCAGGTCTGCCCAGTGCTGGATCAGTTCATCAGAAGTGAAGTCTCTGCCGGACTTGGGCTGGTGATAGAATCCCTTGCCCTTTTCGCTCTTCCACTCAGAAGATGCAGCATCCATTGCGATCATGAAGTCCTTACCCGGCTCATATCCGGCAGCCTTTACTGCCTCCAGGATGGTCTCGATGGTCTCATCGTCGCTGGACAGGTTCGGTGCAAAGCCGCCTTCGTCGCCGACGGAAGTAGCCAGACCCTTTGCCTTCAGAATCTTTGCCAGGCTGTGGAATACTTCCGCACACCAGCGGAGCGCTTCCTTAAAGCTGGGTGCGCCAACCGGCATGATCATGAATTCCTGGGTATCTACGGTGTTGGTAGCGTGTGCGCCGCCGTTCAGAATGTTCATCATCGGAACCGGCAGACGTGTGCCGGAAACGCCGCCCAGGAAACGATACAGCGGAATATCCAGTGCAGTTGCTGCTGCTCTTGCAGTAGCGATGGAAACTGCCAGGATCGCATTTGCGCCCAGCTTGGACTTGTCCTTTGTGCCGTCTGCTGCGATCATTGCCTTGTCCACAGCGTACAGGTCAGAGGCATCCATGCCAGTGATAGTCTCGTTAATGATGGTGTTGATGTTTTCAACTGCCTTGGTCACGCCCTTGCCCAGATAACGTGCCTTGTCGCCGTCACGCAGTTCCAGCGCCTCGAATTCGCCGGTGGATGCGCCGCTGGGTGCAGTACCTCTTGCGGTAGTACCGTCAACCAGAGTCACTTCTGCCTCAACAGTGGGGTTTCCTCTGGAATCCAGAATTTCTCTGCCAATAACCTTTTCGATCTGCAAGTAATTCATTGCTATACGACTCCTTTACGTACTCTCATTTTATAGTTAGTTATCTCTAACCAGATTTATTGTACCACAGAATCTCTCCCTTGTCAAGAGGAACTGACAACAAAAAGTTTCTGTTCGCAGAGAGTATGCCCGCAGCGGCGGAAAATATACAAGCAGCAGCGCACAAAAGACCGCCTTTTCCCACGGTGTGCCGGGAAAAGGCGGTCTTTTTCTGTTTTCTATGGTTTATTTCTGGAATCAGCCCAGAACAACTTCGATCTGGTTCTGTTCAGCCAGTGCAGCAGCCGGAACATAGTCGCCTTCCAGTGCCTTACCGTTCAGTGTCAGAGATGCAACGCCGCTCTGTACGTGATTCGGGTTCTTGACTGTGATGGACAGCTGCTTGCCACGGAAGGATTTTTCCATGGTGAAACCATCCCATGCACCCGGAATGGACGGGCAGATATGCAGACCGTCTGCATCCGGACGCATACCGCAGATACCCTCTACGCAGCCGACCATAACAGTGGATGCAGTACCGGTCAGCCAGTGTACGTGAGAACGTCCTGCATACGGGGATGCTGTGGACTCGGTGAACTGACCGTGTACATACGGTTCCAGCACACGCTGTTCTGCCTTGTCGTTCATGGATGCCGGAGAGCTTTCCTCGAAGTAACGGAACGCATCGTCACCGTGACCCAGCAGGCTCTCTGCCAGGATCAGCCAGCCCTGAGACTGGGAGAAGATACCGCCGTTTTCCTTGGTATCCGGATTGAAAATGTGCATCAGTGCGCCGTCGAAATAGTTGTCGATATACGGCGGATCCAGCAGCTTTGCACCGTACGGGGTATCCAGGATATCTGCAACAGACTGCATTGCCTTGTCGCTCTGTTCCTTGGAGGCGAAACCGGAGATAACGCTCCAGCTCTGAGGATTCAGCCACATGGATGCCTCCGGATCCTTCTTTGCGCCAACGACTACGCCGTCTTCCCGGATGCCACGGATAAAGCGGTCCTCATCCCAGCAGGCAGCCAGTGCTTCGCCCAGCGCCTTCTGTACCTTGTCCAGATAAGCGATGTATTCGTCATCCTTGCGCTCTGCTGCCAGCTCGTGCATCATGGACATTGCATAGTACAGCTGGAATGCAACGAAGGTGGATTCACCCTTCTTGCCCAGACGCAGGCAGTCGTTCCAGTCTGCGTGGAGACCTGCCGGCATATTGTGGTCGCCCAGGCGCTCCATGGAGAAACGGATCGCACGTTTCAGATGGTCGTAAACCGTATCCTCGCCGCCGTTTGCATAAACGATCACTTCATCGTAGAATGCCTTGTTGCCGGACTCGCCCACATACTTGCGGATGGTCGGGAACAGCCACAGCGCATCGTCTGCACGGTAGGACGGGTGACCTGTCTCCTTGACATATTCCGGATCGTCCGGGGTGTTTTCATGGCCGGCATTGTGGTCGAACTTAACCAGCGGCAGACCGCCGCCGTTGTCTACCTGTGCAGACAGCATAAAGCGGATCTTTTCTGCGGCAAGCTCCGGATCCAGGTGAATGATGCCCTGGATATCCTGTACCGTATCCCGATAGCCGTAGCCGTTGCGCAGACCGCAGTATACGAAAGATGCTGCACGGGACCAGATAAAGGTAATGAAACACTGATAAGCGTTCCATACGTTGATCATGTTGTTGAAGGACTCGGACGGTGTGTCTACCTGGAAGTGGTTCAGCTTGCCGTGCCAGTATGCCTTCAATGCCTCGACTTCTTCGTCTACCTTGCCGGCAGTCTCATAGGATGCCAGGATCTCGTTTGCCTGGGTGTTGTCCTTCTGACCCAGTACGAAGATCAGTTCCTTGGACTCGCCCGGCTGGAGCGTGATATCGCTCTGGAGTGCGCCGCAGGCATTGCCGTTGTAGTTCATCTCACCGGTACACTTGCCCTGCTCTACTGCGATGGGGTTGGAATAGGTGCGGTACGGACCGATAAAGCTGTCCAGATTGCCGTTATAGCCGGAGATCGGTGCGCCGACCATGCCGAAGAAACGCTCTCTGTGGTTGGAACCAGTAGCATCCTTGCCGCTGTTCTCGTTGATGTGCTGGAGGATCTTGTTGCCCTCAAAGCTGGTGCGTGTGATGAACAGGGTGTACTGGAGATTGACCTGGTCCTGCTCGTAGTTGTTGTCGTTGGTGAACTCTACGAAACCGAATGCAGACAGGTTTCTCGGCTTGTCGCTGTTGTTGGTGATGACAGCACGCCATACCTCATAGGTAGCGCCGATGGGAACATAATATGTGACCTCAGAAGAGATGCCGGCATAGTCTGCGGAAATCACGGTATAAGCTGTGCCGTGGCGGCAGACGCTCTTGTAGGCATCCAGCGGCTTGCCTACCGGCTGCCAGGTGGCAGACCAGTAGTCCTTGGTGTCGTTGTCACGCAGGTAGATGTAGCGTCCCGGCAGCGCCATCATGGAGTTAAACCGGAAACGGCTGATTCTGCCGTTTGCGCCGGACTTGACAAAGCTGTAGCCGGCAGCGTTGTTCGAGATCATTGCGCCGTATTCCGGGGAACCCAGGTAGTTGACCCAGGGTGCCGGCGTATCCGGATGATCGATGACATACTCTTTGTTTTTCAGATCAAAGTAACCATACTGCATAAGTAGTATCTCCTTTTATCAATATTTTACGGTGTTGATTTCTGCATCTGCACAGCAGTCCGCACAGATACGGTAAGAGCCTGTACCACGAAGTTGATACAGGCTCTGAACTGTACAGATTTATCATACCATAGAACGAAACAATTTGCAAGGGGTTTCCGAAATTTTTTGCAGAAAATGTGAGATTTGGCGGTGCTGAGACACACGATGCCGCCGCAGATCACTTCTGTGCCGTCACGCCGCACACCGTCAGCACGTCCCCGTCTACGGTAAACTTCACTTCCAGCCGGGCAAAGCCAAACCCGTATATCCGTTCCGGGTCGTGCTGATAGGACGGTCTGGGGTCCTGCGCCAGCACTTCGGTCAGCCCGTCCCGCAGCTGTTCCGGGACTTTTTCCAGCCAAAGTTCCGGAAATACCACTTTCAGCCGATGTTCCGCCGCCGGCACGGCAAAGCCGCCTCTGGCATCCGGATGGCTGTCGATATGGGGCAGATAGGGCTTGATGTCATAGATGGGCGTGCCGTTCATCAGATCTGCACCGGAGACCACCAGATACGGAGCATCTGCGCCGTGCAACACCACTTCTTCCAGCTGCACCGCCGACAGCCCGACGGGATTCGGACGGAACGGCGAACGGGTAGCGAATACACCCATCCGGGTATTGCCGCCCAGCCTTGGCGGACGTACCGTGGGAGACCACTTCTGCCGCACCGCCTGGGAAAACTCCCAGATCAGCCAGACGTGGGAAAAATCCTCCAGTCCCCGAAACGCATCGGGATTCCGGTATTCCGGCGCAAAGACGATCCGGGAACGGAGACTGTTGACCAGTCCGCTCTGCCGGGGAATGCCGAACTTGGTGGGAAAGTCGTTTTCGATATGGGCAATGATTTTCATGCAAAACGCTCCTTTCCCGTTATGTCAGATCTTTCTTCTGAAAAACACGGCAGCTGAAGAAATAGCACAGTCCGGAGACCACCAGGGACAGTATGGGTATGGCAATCGCCGCCGGCAGCAGCATTGCGTAAAACGCCGCAGGCAGGACGGCAGGATTGTCCGCTATTTCCTGCACGAAAATGCTGCCCGCACCCATGAAAACACACGCCGGAATCACATAGACCAAAATGGAGATCAGCCGCACGTATTCCGGCGGAAACCGGAACAGCAGCAGTGTGGAAACGCTGCCCATGAGCAGTACGACCCAGAACACAAGCCATGCGGCAAGCAGCATATTGCAAAACGCCTTGACTTCAAACGTCCGCAGCACCAGACTGACAAGGGCAGCCAGCACAAGGTATGCCAGCATACTGCCGAATACGATCAGCAGCTGCAAAAGGAATTTCGACTGCACCACGTCTTTTCGTGTAACAGGCATCGTCAGTGCAAAACGATTCCAGTTGCAGGAATGGTCATAGGAAAAGGTGCTTGAAGTCTGCGCATCCATCATCACCATCCAAAAACCCATGTAAGACCAGCCGTTCTGGAGATTCATGCCGGAAACGGCTGCGATAAAGATGTACAGAATAATAAAAATTCGTCCGGCTTTCCATATGGTATAGAAGTCCTTCAAGAGCAGTCCCTTCATTTTTTCTGCGCTCCTTTCACATACAACAGCAGGATCTCGTCCATGGTTGCTCTGTCCACTACCGCCTCCGGATATCTCCGCAGCAGCTCTTCCCGATCCGGCACAAGCACGTCATAGGAATAGTCCTTTTTCTGCCATGCCAGCACCTCTGACCCGTCCAGTTTCTGAAACTGCTCCTCGCCGCAGCGCAGTACGCCGTATTTCCAGAGCAGTTCGTCCTTGGGCTTGGTCAGCAGCAACTTTCCTGCATGGAGAAATGTCACATAATCCGCTATCTTTTCCAGGTCGCTGGTGATGTGCGACGAGATCAGAATGGCGTGTTCCTCGTCCCGGACAAAGTCCAGAAACAAGTCCAGTAAGTCATCCCGTACCACCGGGTCCAGTCCGCTGGTGGGTTCGTCCAGAATCAGCAGTTTCGGACGGTGGGCAAACGCCAGCACCAGGGAAAGCTTCATGCTCATGCCACGGGACAGCGCCTTGATCTTCTGCTTGGGATCCAGAGAAAACTGCTCCAGCAGTTCCCGGAAATATGCCTCATCCCAGTTCCGATAGGTTTTCCGGCAGATCTTCCCTGCCTTTTCCACCGTCAGTTCCGGATAAAAGCAGATGCTGTCGAACACCACGCCGATCTGTTCTTTCATGGCGGCACTGTCCGTGGTCAGCGGTTCGCCGCAGTACAGCACCTCGCCGGCATCCTTCCGGATGAGTCCCAGCGCCGCACGGATGGTGGTACTTTTTCCGGAGCCGTTCTCGCCCACCAGTCCCATGATCGTTCCGCCGGGAATGGAAAGGCTGATGTGTTCCAGCCGGAAATTCACATAGGAACGCCCCAGATCCCGTATCTCTAAAATGTTCTGCATGGTCAGTTCTCCTCCTCATAGAATATGGTCAGCGCCCGGATGAGCTGTTCCAGCGGTATGCCGCCGGTTCGTGCGATCTCTGCTGCCGCACTCAGATGTTCTTCCGCCCGGCGCTGCTGTTCCTCCAGATAAAACGCCGGATCCTGCACGGCAACGAAACTGCCACGCCCGACGGTCGTTTCGATGAACCCGTCACGCTGCAGTTCCTCATAGGCACGCTGTACGGTGATTACACTGACGTGCAGAGACTTTGCCAGGCTGCGCATAGACGGGATCGGATCGCCGGCACGCAGTGTGCCGTCCATGATCTGCGCCTTGATCTGCTCCGTGATCTGGGTATAAATGGGTTTGCTGCTGTTGCTGCTGAGAATGATCTCCACAGGCTCTCCCCCTTTCACTGTGCTGATTGTACTGATTCAATAGGTACAGTATAGCACATTGCAGTACACTTGTCAAGAGGTATTTTTCAGAAAAGATTTGTGCCGCACCGCCTTTACAATTTCGACAGAATATGCTACAATAGAACAAGCATACAACGATTTTTACAGAAAGGAGACCTGCCATGCGTTCTGCCAAACCCGTAAAACGTGTCCTTCTGGGGCTGCTGGTGCTGTGCATTCTTCTGGCAGGCGGATGGTATCTGCTGACACCGTTCCCCATCGGAAAAGCCATGCACGCCGACGAGCCGTTTTCCCTCTCGGTAGTCACCGCCGGCGTTTCCGTCACGGGAAAAGCCACCACAGAAAGCGTGACCTATGACTTCCAGCCCGGCACAAAGGAATACGACGCACTGCTTTCCCTGCTGGACGGCTACACCTATCACCGCAGCTTTCTCACGCCGCTGCCCCTGGAAAGCTACACCATGGACATAGACACCACCAGCTTTCTGCTGCGCAGCGGCGACCAGCTGTACCAGGTGTCAGACTGCGGCGACTTCACCGTTTCCCCTGCCGCCGGCGGCAGCATCCACCTGTACAGCGTAGGCTACTGGGGCAAGGACAAGGCACAGCGGTTCACCTCTGAATTGCAGGCGCTGCTGAAAAGCTGCACGCCCACCGAAACAGACGATTCTGAAACATAAAAAAGCAGGACAGCGCATTTCAATTTCGACACGCTGTCCTGTTTTCGTTTTCCCCAAATTATACTTATGCACCCTGCACCGGCAGTTCATCTACTAGATGCACCAGAAACTGCATCAGAATCGCAGCGTCTGCCTGGCTGATCGTACCGTCCTGGTCGCAGTCGCCGTTTACCTTGGCGTCGCTGTTGAGCGTCACCGTTCCGGCGGCTGCCTTTGCCAGCAGGACGGCATCCTGGATATCCACTCTGCCGTCCAGGTTCACATCCCCGTAGACCGGCGTTTCTGCCAGCGTCACAAAGGGAATGGCATTGTCCGCCGCATACTGTTCCGCAGTAGAACCGGCATAGCCATAGATCACCAGATTTTCATTGCGGTACGGATTGGTTTCCAGCCAGACGGACACATAGCCCAGTCCGGTATCCGTCAAGTCCACATCACGGGAGAGAATGGTCACTTTTTCCAGAGCGGAATCGGTTTCCAAAGCCATGTCGCCGATCTCCTCCACCCCTGCCGGAATGGTGAGTTCTTTTACGCCGGCGTTAAGAAATGCTTGATTTCCAATGATTTTCAGACTGTCCGGCAAGGTGATCCGGGTGCAGTGGGTATTCTCAAATGTGCTGTCCCCGATGGAAACCACGCTGTTTCCCAGCTGTACCGTTTCCGAATCCCCAAATCCGAGGAATCCCAGCGGCGCATCCAGCTGCGTCACTCCATCGGAAACCACAATGTGCTTGATGCCGGTAAACGCTGTCCGCACTGCATAAGCCTCCGGCATCAGTTCTGCGATGGCTGCGTTCTTTTCCTCGCTGCCCATTGCAGAAGGATCATAGCCGTTTGCCTCCAGCAGTTCCGTCAATTCGTTTGCTGCCGCATTCGACCATTCCTGATATTCTTCCCAAGAATAAACGCCCTTTTCAATGGTACAGGTATCGCCCTGTATCGAAATCTCCACACCGTCCGCCGCTGCAGATTCCCATGTGCAGCGCACAGTGTCCCCGTCAACTGTCCATGTCATGGTATCTCCCAATGTGCCGGTCATTTCCTCTGCGGAAACCGGCAACCCTGCCGTTCCGGTCAGCATCGTCAATGCCGCCAGAAGTGCCGTCAGCTTTTTACACGCTTTCATACGATCGCCCCTTTTTCATTTTTACTCGTCATATACTGCCGTAAGATTCACTTTCCTGTGATTTTGTTCTCACAGGTTTTATTATAACATAGTATTCTAAATATGTCAACTCTTTTTGCGGATGATTCACAGAATTGGAAAACAAGGATTTCACAGAGGCACAAAAAAGCCGTACTTTCCAGTACGGCTTTTCTATCAAGTTGAAAAGTATGTTTATCCCTGCCACGGTTCGGCATAGACGGAATCCACGCCCAGATATTCTTCCAGGGTCAGACCGTATTTCTGTATCTCTTTTGCCACGTCCACGCCCACATAGCGGATGTGCCACGGCTCATACTGATAGCCGGTGATGCTCTCCTTTCCCTTGGGGAAACGGATGATAAACCCGTAGTCGGCGCAGTGCTGTGCCAGCCAGACGGATTCCTGGGTATCACCGAAGGCATCGTCAATGGTGTTGCAGTCAATGGTGAGTCCTGTCTGATGTTCCGAATAGCCGGGACGGGCAGAAAAGCTGTCCGCTTGTTCCCAGCCGTATAAATTGCAGTAGTTGTTATAGATCTTCACCTGGTAGGCGTAGTCCCGGTAATCCGAACCGATATAGATATCCAGCCCTTCCTGTGCCGCCGCATCGCTCAGCTTTTGAAAAGCATCCTTTGTCACCGGCTGCAAACCGGGGTCGTAGTTTTCCGCCAGCGGATAGGACTTGTTGACGATCAGAATACCGTCCACATACGTTCCCTCTTCCCGCTGTTCCAGACGGCGCACATCCACCTGATAGGTGCTGCTGCCGTCCGTGATCTGACAGCTGCCCTGTTTCACGCCGGTAACGGTTCCATTGCTGTCCACAGTTGCCACCGACTCGTCGCTGCTCTTCCACTTCCCGGCGGAAAGCTGTGCAGTATTGCCCTCCAGCACCGCCAGAAACGCCTGTGCATCGGAATTCTGCACCGTGCCGGAATCACTGGTCACAGCTGCGGTTCCGGGATCAGCTGTACTGCTCTGCAAAACGGATGTTTCTCCCACGTGATTGAGATGATTGGGAACAAACAGGAGCCATACCGAAAACCCCAGCACTGCTAGGCAGAGCAGCAGCGCTGCTGTCATCAAATGTTTTTGCCGTTTGCGGCTGTGCTGTCGATTTCTGCTCATGTTGAAACATCCTTTCTCTGCGAATTACTGTGCGCTGTAGATCACAGTGCGGTCGGTGAGATCATAGCCGCTCAGTCCGCTGGTGCCGTCGGAATCCTCACCTGCAAAAGCAAAGCGATACGCTGTGATCGTCTCCACCTCTGCCGGGTCGATGGGTTCGCTGTAGCAAAATACGTCTGTGGCGCTGTCCTTCTCCCAGTAGTTCTCTGCCAGCGGCACATACTGCTCGATGGTATCCGTCTCACAGCCGGGCAGCGCATGGATACGCTGTAACATTTCGTCACCGGCTGTGTACTGTGCCATTAGTTCGTCGAAGATCTTTCTGCCGTCTTTCAGCGTGATAACATAGTTGACCGCATGGTTCTGGTCGTCCCATTCTGCCGGTGCAGCGATGCTTGCGGACAGGGTCTGCAATGTCACTGTGCCGCCGTCAAACTCTGCCGTGATGGGCGCTGCGCTGGCGAAATCCAGTGTCACGCTGGTATGCCAGCTGCCGGAGATCACGCCGTCTGTCTCTGCGTAGAGTTCCTTTTCCCGGTCGCTGCACTTCTGATCCAGATGGTTCTCCCGGCAGTAGGCTTTCCAGGCATCCACATCAAATTCTGCCGGAAGTTCGCCGTTTCCCCAGCCTTTCAGCGCATCTTCCCCGAAGTTCTGACGGACATAGTCCTGCTGAAGCTGGTCGTCATAGGCTGTCAGCTGCGACCAGATCTGAGAGATCTGCGCCTCCGTGTAGAAGTTCCGGAAGGTCACATCCAGTGTTTTGCCCTGCAAGTCGGTGCGGTTGATACGGAGATTGATGTAATATGCCCCGTCTTTTTCCCGGATATCTGCCGTTTTGCCGTAGCAGTCCAGCGCCTCGCTGCTGCCGTCAGCGCTCTGTAAGGTCAGCTGATAGGGCAGTTTGAAACCGTCCTGCAATGCCGTGCCGTCCTTGGCAGTCACCTGAAAGCTCAGCATCGCCTGGTTGTCGTCGCCGTACATTCCCAGCAGGGCAAACTGTATGTCCTGGTTGGTGCTGTCGAAGCTGGCATCCGGCGTAGCGACAAGCGCCGCCAGCTTTTCCGGATTTTCCGGCGTTTCCTCGCCGATCAGACTGTGAAAAAAGGCATCCAGTCCGCCGACACCGGCAGCCGCAGCCAGCGTTGTACCGCCGGTTACCAGCACTGCCGCTGCCGCAATGCCAGCTGCCCACTTGGTCATCCGGATGCGGCTGCGCTTATGCGGCTGGGAATGGGCGGCGGTCTGCGCCTGTACCCGTTCCAGCACCGCATCTGTGCGGATGGGCTGTTCTTTCAGCGCCGGCACACCGTTTTTTTCTGTATTATAGTGATCGAACAGATCATAGCAATTCCATTTCATGAGACAGCTCCTTTTCCGATGGCGGCAAAGCGTATCTGCTGCACCGCCGGCGATTCCTCATACGCATATCCTCGTGCGATCAGTTCCTGCTGGAGTCTCTTTCTCGCCCGGCTCATCCGCATTTTCACTGCGGACTCGCTCAGACAAAGCGTCTCGGCGACCTGCCGGACGGACTCATAACAGTAGTAATACCGAACCAGAATCTCCCGGTCTTTTTCCGTCAGCGTGTCCAGTACATCCCGGAGCAGCTCGCCCAGGATCTTCCGGTCGATGGCGTCTTCCAGATCCTCGCCGCTGCCGATCTCTATCATGTCCTCCAGATTCACGGTCTCGTGATATCCACGGATGCGGTTTTTCGCCCGGTTTCTGGCGATCGTCGCCAGATATGCGGTGAGCTTTCCGGCTTTCAGCTGGTCGGTGTGTTCCCACACTGCCAGAAAAACATCCGCAGTGAGTTCCTCCACATCTGATTCTGACAGATACTTTCCGATAATATTGCGCACGATCGTCCCCACATAGGGGCTGTATGTCTCGATCAGCTCTTCCAGAGCCTGCGGCTGGTGTTGTTTGAGTCTGCGTATCAGAATACGTTCCTGCACGCCGGTTCACTCCTTTCGTTTTCCTCGAACGGCCGTTCACCTATAACAACACGCATACCGCTGAAATGGTCACATCTGTTTTATTCGTTTTCCGATTTGTTCTCTTCCTCCGGTGCTTTCTCCTCCGGTTCTGCCGCATCGGCGTGACCGATGCTGTGCAGCTGGCTGTGCGAAATGGTCTGCTCATAGTCTGCCACTTCTTCCGCATCGTCCTCGTCGTCTGCGAGAATACTGCGGTAACCGTCGTCAAACTCCGGTTCTTCGGTCTTTGACGATTCCCCACGCTGCATCAGCGGCACTTTCTGTTCTGCCTGCGCCGACTTGAGGGCAAGCTTTTCTTCTGCTGTCATCATGGTGCGGCGGATGATGCGAATGGCGATCAGCACTACTGCCGCCAGAACTACAACCAGCACAGCCCAGAAGATCAGCCCTTTCCAGTTAAAGTTCACCGACTTAAAGCTGATGTCCACATCGCAGTCCTTCACATAGTCCGATGCAGCGCCGGTGTAGCCGATCAGCAGGAATCCGCTCAGCGCCTTGACTTTCAGATCGTCTCCAGAGTCCGAAGAAACGGTCACATAGTCCTCGCTGTCGTCATCATCAGACGGCGAAGTGCAGCCAAAGGCATACTTGCCGATGGAGGAGACACGCTTGGGCAGCTGGACTTCTTTCAGATTGTCCGTACAGAAAAAGGCGTAGTCGCCGATCTCCAGCTTGTCCCCGTCGCCGCCGTCCTCATCGGATGCGCCGTCGAATGTGACAGATGTCAGTCCGGTACAGTCGGCGAAAGCAGTCGTGCCGATAGTGGTCACACCCTTCGGAATGTTCAGACTGGTGAGTCCGCTGCAAAAGTCAAACGCCATCTCGCCGATGTACTGGAGCTTTTCGTCAAATGTAATCTGCTGGAGATTTCCGGCGGCAAAGAATGCGCCGGCATAGACCACCAGCGTGCTGTCCGGCAGGGTAAAGCTGGTGTCGCTCCGTCCGGCAGGATACAGATAGAGGATGCTCTCCTCGCTGTCGTACAATACGTTGTCCACTGCGGTATACTTGGCATTGCCGTCTGCCACCGTAATGGTCTCCAGGGACGGACACGCCACAAAGGACATTGCGCCGATATCTTCCAGGTTCGCCGGCACTTCAAACGATTTCAACGCCAGACAGCCGTAGAACGTATAGCTGCCCAGTTCCGTCACCTTATCCGGAATGGAGATATCATCCAGCGCCGTGCAGTAGTAGAACACCTGATTGCCCATATTTTCCACCGTTTCCGGCAGAGCAACCGTTTCCAGGCTGGTGCAGTAGCCGAATGCCATATCGCCGATATCCGTGGTCTTTCCGCCCAGCGTCAGATTGGTCAGAGCGCTGCAGTTGAAAAATGTGCCGCTCTCGATCTTGGTCACCGAATCCGGAACGGTCAGACTTTCCAGAGCAGTACAGCCGTAAAACGCTGCCGAGCCGATCTCTGTGACACTGTCCGGAATGGTCAGTCCCTGCAGAGAGGTACAGTTGGCGAAAGCCTCTTCTCCGATGGAGACCACATCATAGCCGTCGATCTTCGGCATGATGCTGATATGGGTGGCAGACTCCACGCAGTCCGTTACGGAAACCGTGGTGTTGCTGAGTTTTTTATAGGTCAGCGTACCGTCATCGAATGTCTCGCTGCTGCTGTCGGTCGTGGTCTCTGCTGCCAAAACAGTTCCGGCAGGCAGCAGCACACATACTGAAAGCACACCGGCTGCGGCAGCTGCAAGCAGGCGTTTGGGTACAAATGAATGTAAATGCTTCATGGTTTGGGGTCCTTTCTGCGGCAGGTGATGCCATTTAGTAAATATCAATCTATGTTCATTTCAAGCTTGTAATATCTATCAATATCCCTTATAACATTATCAATATCTAAATCCGCCAGACTACACATCCATTCTTGAAGTTCGTTAATCGTAATGATTTCTTCTATTGCATCATGATATCTTTTTTCAATGACACACATACCATTCGACTTTTTCTCAATGTATTTTTCTAAATCTCTTAGCACTTCAAGTTTTTTAGAACTTGTTTTTACTACAAAAGTAACTGGAAAATGCATTACTTTTTCTATATCTAATAAATATTTACTATATTCATTTACCTCTGTTACTTGAAAAAACCTACCTAAAGGTCGCATTACAAAGTCAATTCCCCCGTCATTTGCATTAGTTCTTCCGGTTTTGTATAGAGTCAGATACTCTGTTCTAAGATTTTCTACCGAATATCCAATGTAAACTTTTGTGTTTTTATAGTGGTTTTTTAATATTGAAAAGCTTATTATTTCAAATATTCTTGCTTCTGCATCAACTGATAATAATGTTTTCAATTTATTTCTTTTCAACTCATAACTAGATGTATTCGTTAATTGTTCTAAAACCTCGGATAATTCATTATCCTTTCGTTTTAGAAGATGGATATATTTCTCAATAACCTTACAACATATATTACTGATATCTATGTCATCCACGTACAAATAATCGATATGTATCAGGTATTTTCCATTATTCGATACTATAAGTTCATTTGTAGTGTTTGGAAATTTATTTTTGAACTCACCATTTACTCTGGAATTCAGCGCATGATTTTGCAGTTTATTTCCTCCATATAAATTCCGATAGAAATGGAATAATTTTATATAATCATACCCGTCAAACTTCCTGTATTCATCTGGAGCATTGCAAAAATCTTCTTTATAAAAGAACAGTATAGAATAGACAGCATAGATATTCGCCAAACTTCTTCGTGATTTACTATCTCCATGCACAGCTTTCATCTTTCCATCTAAATACTGTAGTAATGTGCTTTGATCATATATAAATTGATATGTTAACGGGTATGCTTCCCGTAGAATGCTTTCTACAAATTCTTCAATAATTTTCATTGTATCACCTTTTATATTTAGATCTTGCAGATGTCTTTTTTTCTTTTTGCTTTACCAATTCCTCCCCGTGATAAAAAGAAGAGATTCCTGTTCTCCTAATTCCAATCTTACAATATTCCTCATTTATATCAATTCCGATTGCACCTCTTCCTAATCTAACAGCTACTGCCGAAGTAGTGAAAGATCCTGAAAACGGATCTAAAATAAGATCTCCAACATTTGATGATGCCTTTATAATTCTTTCTAACAAAGCTTCCGGTTTTTGAGTCGGGTGATTTTCATACTCCTGCATTCTAAATCGCACTCTACTAAAATCCCATACATTTCCGGGGACTTTTTCACTATTATATAATTGTGGCGGATCTTTTCGATAATCTATTAGCTTCCTTTTAGCTCCTGTTTTTGCTTCCACTAAAATATCATTTTGATTAAATGTGTACTTTGATTTTTTACTTTTATTCGCCATAAGTATCGGTTCATACAATGAACCAAATATTTTCTTTGACTGCATTCCTGAACTATCATATGCCCACACAATTCTACACAATACATTGTATTTTTCAGAAATGTATACGTCAAGAAATGGCATATGCTGCGTTGCAGTCATAAAATATATGGTTCCATCATCACTTAATATGCGAAAGCACTCATCAAGCCATCGTTTGCACCATTCAACATAATCATTAACATTTTTCCATTTATCAAGGTTATTTCCAAAATTCTTTCCAATGTTGTAAGGTGCATCGGCAAAGATAAGTTGCACTGTTTTTGATTTCATTTTTTTTAATACATCTAAACTATCACCTAGTATAACCATTGAATTGTTGTTATGATATTCATTATTTATCTGACCTTCAAAGACCTGACTAAAATCATATTTTGATATAAGTTTCTTCTGTGGTATATTTTCTTTACTCTCTACATCGCTCATATCAAATATCATTTGTGCGCTACTATTCAAAAAAGTTTCTCCTTTCCCTTTATTTCTTCCGCTTCGTCTCCGACGCATGGCGGCTGGTCGGCCGTATCTTGTTCCGATACCGCCGTACCGAGATCAGTGCGATGACACCCCCGACGATCACAACAGCGACCGCACCACCAATGATCCAATACTTATAGTCGTCTGATTTCCACTGCCGGATATACTGGCTGACCGCATTGCTGCCGGCGTTGTAAACGTGCAGCCGGTCGATCTTCTTCGCCGTGTTGTCCTTGGAATCTGACGGCGTATAATACCCGATCGCCTGGTCGCCGATCTCCGTAATGGTCTGCGGCAGGTTCATTTCCAGCAGAGAAACGCAGTTGTAGAAACACTGGTCTCCCAGCGTAGTCAGTCCCTCCGGCAGGTCGATCTTGTTCAGCCTGGCGCAGGAATAAAAACAGTGATCTCCCAGTTTCCAGATGGTCGCCGGCAGTTTCACCTCTTCCAGGGACAGGCAGTAGCCGAACACAGCGCCGTTCAGTTCTGCGACGCCGTCCGGGATAACGATGCTTTTCAGCGAAGTGCAGTAATAGAAACAGTCCTCACCGATAGAAGTCACCCCGTCAATGTTGATCTGTTCCAGTGTGGTAGAGCCAATAAAGCTCCAGTCCGCCAGTGTCCTGCAGCCCTCCGGAACGGTATATGCCGTCTCCGCCTTTGCCTGGGGATACCGCACCAGGGTCTCGCCGTCTTTGGTAAACAGCACGCCGTCCTGCGACAGATAGGCCGTGTTGCCCTCTGCCACATCCAGCGCCGTCAGCGCCTGGCAGCCGTCAAACACATACTTGCCCAGAGTGGTACAGGATGCCGGCAGTTTCGCCTGCTCCAGCACCTGGCAGTTCTGAAACGCATAGTCCCCGATGGACGCCACGCCCTCAGGCAGCGTCACCTCTTTCAAGGCAGTACAGCTATAAAATGCCTCGTTCCCGATGACTTTGATCGTCGCCGGCACAGAAAAGCTGGGCAGATAGCTGCAATTGTAGAATGCCGCCTCCGGCAGTTCTGTCAGCGTAGACGGCAGCGTCACCTGGCTCAGCATGGTACAGGACTCAAATACGCCCTTGCCCAGTTCTGTCAGCCCCTCCGGCAGAGAGACCTGGCACAGCATGGGACAGCTGGAAAAGGCACTTTCGCCGATCTTCGTCACATGGGACGGTACATCTATGGCAGTCAGATAGGCACAGTTCATAAATGCCGCATCGCCGATCTCTGTGACCGGCTTTCCGTCGATCTCTTCCGGAATATCGGCAGATGTGGCGGCGGTATCACAGGATGTGATGCAAATGCCTGTGTCATTTTCCCGATAGGTGAACACATCATAGGAGGTGTCTCCGGAGGTATCAATGGAAATGCCGCTGTCATCGGTTTCTGAAACCTGGCTGCTCTCCGCCATTGCCGCCGATGCCGGCAGCATCACCGGAGCACTCAGCAGCGCTGCCCCCAGCATCCCGCAAATCATTGTCGTTACAGCTCTCATTTGGTATCCTCGTGCGGCTCTGTCTCTGTTTCTTCTGTCTTTTCTTCTGTCTTTTCTTCTGTCTTTTCCTCTGCCTTGTCATTTTTCTTCGAAGAGGCAGTCTTTTTCTTCTTTCCGCCGCCGGCAAAGATCAGAATGCCGCCGCCCACCAGCAGAACAACTGCGCCGGCGCCCAGCAGGATCCATCTGCCGTAGCTCTGCCAGAGGTTTTCCTTCTCGGTCACTTCTACGGTATTGCTGTCACTTCCGGAGACCTCTTCGGACATGACGCTGCGGAACTTGAAGTTATTGGAATAGTCGTTTTCGGAATCCACTGCGGTGCAGTAGGTCTGCGCCTGGGAGCCGACTTTGCCGTAGATCACAAAGTCCTCTACCTTAGTGGTCATATCTGCCTCATAGCCGAATGCGCAAAAACCGATATAGGTGACGCTCTCCGGAATAGTTACTTCTTTCAGACCGGTCCCGGCAAAAGCCGCCATCTGGATCTCCGCCAAACTGTCATACATGGTGACCTCTGTCAGACTGGTCTCACCGGCAAAGGCTGCCGCCTGGATCAGTTCCAGATCCTGGGGCAAGTCGATCTTCTGGATGCCCTCACAGTAGGCAAAGGCATACTGTCCGATCTCCGTCACAGAGTCCGGCAGATCCAGCGAAGTCAGCGCCGAAGAGGCAAACGCCCAGTCGTCAATGTACAGTACGCCGTCCGGGAATGTGACGTCTGTCAGCTTGGTGTTGGAAAAGGCAGATGTCCAGATCTCCTTTACCCCGTCCGGAATGGTATAGGAAGTGCCTTCCATTGCATCCGGATAGACGATCAGATCTTCGCCGTCAGCGGAGAACAGCACGCCGTCTGTCACGGTAAATGCGGTGTTGCCCTCTGCCAGTTCTACCTTTTCCAGGCTGGTGCAGCCGTAGAAGCAGGAGCTGTTGATCTCTGTCAGTGCCGCTGGCAGTGTCACCGAGACGATCTTATCCTTTGTGGCAAACGTGCCGCTGCCCAGAGAGACCACCTTATGACCGTCCAGTTCGTCCGGTACGACAACATTCGTTTCATCGCTGTTGTTGTACTTTGTGATCTTGGCGTTTTCCCCGTCCAGGGAATAGGTATAGTCACCGCTGGTAAACGATTCTTCGCTGCTCTCATCGCTGCCGAGGCTGTCTGCGTCTACCACGCTATCCTCCGCAGAAGAGGCATCCTCTTCCGCTGCCGCCGAAATGCCCAGCATCTGTGTCATTGTCAGTGCTGCCGCAGCCAGCAGCGCAATCTTTTTGTATTTCATCACTGTTATCGTTCCTTTTCTATTATTCCACAGTCACGGATTTTGCCAGATTCCGTGGCTTATCCACATCGTTGCCCTTGAGGACAGAGGTGTAATATGCGATCAGCTGCAGCGGTACTACGGCGATCATCGGCATGAGCAGATCGTCGAACTCCGGCAGACCAAACTTCAGATCTACAGCATCCGGGTCTACATTGTCGCTTTCCCGGCACACCAGGATCACCTTTGCGCCACGAGCCTTGACTTCCTTGATGTTGCTGATGGTCTTTTCCATCAGCGCTTTTTGGGTGGCAACGGCGATCACCGGCATATTTTCCGTGATAAGCGAGATGGTGCCGTGCTTCAGTTCGCCGGCAGCATAGGACTCCGAGTGGATATAGGAGATCTCTTTCAGTTTCAGAGAGCCTTCCATGCTGAGGGCATAGTCCAGACCACGTCCGATATACAGCAGGCTGTCTGCGGTAATCAGAGAAGAGGCGATATACTGCGCCTGCTCCTTGTGTTCCAGAATGCCGGTAATGGTGTCGGATGTATCCTGGAGCAGCTGCACCAGACGGCGGCACTCAGTCTCGTCGATCTTTCCCACAGCCAGCGCCAGTTCAAATGCAAACAGATACATCACAGCGATCTGCACCATATACGCCTTAGTGGATGCCACGGCAATTTCCGGACCGGCGTGAGTGTAGATCAGCATATCCGCCTCACGTGCGATAGAGCTGCCCATCGCATTGACGATCGCCAGCGTCTTTGCACCCAGAGACTTCGCCAGACGCATTGCCGCCAGGCTGTCTGCGGTCTCGCCGGACTGGGAAATAATAATCACCAGGTCGCCCTCGCCCACCAGCGGTTCCCGATAGCGGAATTCCGAGGCAATGTCCACAGTGACCGGCACTCTCGCCAGCTTTTCAATCACATATTTGCCCACCGTTCCGGCGTGCATGGCAGTACCGCAGGCAACCACCTGGATATGCCGGAAACTGCGCAGCATCTCCGGGGTGATGCCACACTCTTCCAGATTGGGCAAGCCGTCCTGGATTCTCGGCAGGATGGTGTTCCGGATGGCAGTGGGCTGCTCGTGGATCTCCTTGAGCATGAAGTGGGCATAGCCGTTCTTGCCGATCGCCTCCACATCCCAGTCTGCGGTTTTCAGTTCCTTTTCCACCGGCTGACCGAAGGCATCATAGATATGCACGCCGTCGCTGCCCAGCACAGCGATCTCCTCGTGTTCCAGCAGGTAGTAGTCTCTGGTGTATTCAATGATTGCCGGCACATCCGATGCGATAAAGCTTTCGCCCTTGCCCACGCCGACGATCAGCGGACTTTCACAGCGGACAGCATACACCTGATCCGGATGGTCAGCGAAGATGATGCCCAGCGCATAGGAACCCTCCAGGTCACGGATCACATCAGAGATGGTCTGGATGGGGCTGCCGTTATAGCGATAGTCCAGCAGCTTTGCCACCACCTCGGTATCCGTATCGCTGGCAAAGGTCACGCCCTTGGATGCCAGGTGATCTTTCAGTTCCTTATAGTTCTCGATGATGCCGTTATGTACGATGGTCACTCTGCCGCCGCTGTGGGGATGAGAGTTCACGTCAGACGGCTCACCGTGGGTCGCCCAGCGGGTGTGCCCGATGCCCACATGACCGACAGGTCTGCCCTCACGCTCCATTTTGTCCTCCAGGTCTTTCAGTCTGCCCTTGGACTTGGCTACAGCGATCTTTCCATCCTGGAACACGGCGATCCCGGCGGAGTCATAGCCACGGTATTCCAGCTTGCTCAGTCCGTTTATCAAAACGTCTGTGCAGTTCCGCTTTCCTACATATCCAACAATTCCACACATATTCTGTGCCTCACTTTCATTCAATCACAAGCCAGAGCCATGGCTCTGACACTACATACTATAGATTATACCATAAAGGCGTAGGAAATGCAACTGATTTTTTAGTGAAAATTACGTGATATGGGTTTATGGAACAAAGGATTTCGCAGCACAATCTGCAATTTTCACAGAGGGACAGCGTCGGCGCATCCCACGACATTCCGGAAAAAATCCCCCGGATTTTCTGAAAAATCTGCGAATCCGGTTGCAGTCTGCCGAAAAATATGATATACTGAAAAAGATAACACCTTGTCATTGTAGAGACAAGCCGAACTACACACCCAACGAAAAGAGGTAATGCCCGTCATGAATCAAAAGCAAGATATGATAGATACCGAAGAGACCATGCTCCCCGAGCCGGATGTCGCACTGCTCCCCTATATGGAAAAGCTCTATCCCCTCACCTTTGCCCTCAAGCAGCACAAACCGTGGAAAACCATCTACGAGTACGAGGCGTTCGCCGTCCGTCTGCCCGACGGCACGCCTGCCTGCTGTCTGCTGACCGGCATGGAGGGAGACTTTATCTCGCTGTCTGTCTATTCCGGCGAAACGGGCTGGAACAACATCCACAAGTTCTGGGAAACACCGGACGAACCGGACAAAACACAGGAAAATTACCAGGAACTGATGATGTCCCAGTCCTGTCTCCAGGTCGTATTCTGCTGCAAGGATGACCTGGCAGCTGCCGAGGTGGAAAGTCTCCGCCGCTATGCCAAGGAAAACGGCATCACCTTCCGTGGAAAGAACGCCTACTTCTGTTTCCGCAGCGCCAAGCCCTATCATGCCACCTGGTTCCTGGAAAATGAGACGCAGGCAGACATTCTGGAAACGGCGCTCCACGCCGCACTGGACATTGCCGCACAGCTGGAACAGGGCAAGACCAAACAGGAACTGGGGCTGCTCCCCTATTCCGCTGTCCTGCCCCTGTATGTTCCCACTGCGGACGGCGCAGTCTGGGAGACGCTGGAAATTCCGGAAGAGACAGAGGTCACTCTGGCAGAGCCGCACCTGGACGCTGCCATGCAGCAGAAACTGCGCCGGATGAAAAAAGGCGGCGGCAAGTGGGAGTGCCAGCTGTTCCCGTTCCCGGACCCGGTTCGTGCCAGAGAGGGCGCACCGTTTTTCCCGTTCCTCATGCTGATCCTGGACACCAAGCGGGACCAGCTCCTGCCGCAGCAGCCTTTGCAATACAACGATGCCATCCTCCAGCAGGCACTGGACGGCTTTGTCCAGGCAGTCATCGACTACGGCCGCTGCCCGAAGAGCATCGCCGTCTGCGACAAGCGCACCGAGGCGGCGCTCTCCGGAATGTGCCGCAGCTGCGGGATCCTCCTGCTGCGCACCACACGCTTTGCCATGCTGGACGAGGCGAAAGCGTCGTTTCTGGATGACGTGAACCCAAAGGAAGAAGGCGGCGCAACGCTGGAAGAGGTCGTGGCTCTGCTGGAACAGATGCCGGACGGCGAACTGGCAAATCTCCCGAAAGAAAGCATCCAGATGATGCTGGAAGAAAAGATCCCGGAAAAGCTGCGCAATCGGCTGAAAACTGCACTGGAGGCGAAGTAATCCTATGAGCGAAACCATTTACCGAGTTCTGCACATCTTTGAAAGCGACTACGGCTGTGAGGAACACAGCGAACCGATGGTAGACGTAGTTCTGGAGTCGCCGGACGGCAGACGCAGCACCATTCCCTATTCCGATGCCCGGCTGTATGCCCTGGACATCTTCGAGGGTGACAGCGTGACCCTGCACCAGGGACAGCTGAAAAAGGTGCATTTCCAGGGAGAAAACGCATGACCGAAGTCGAAGTACAGCAGCGTGCCAAGCGATATCTGGACTGCCTGGTACAAGGCATCAATCCCCTGGACGGCACAGTCATCCCGGAAGGAGACACCGTCCGGCAGGTACGCATTGCCAGGTGCCTGCAATATGTCTCCGGCATCCTGGAACAGGTGATCGAGAACCACGGCGAAGTACAGCGTGTCAAGAAAAAGCGTTCCGAACGCCTGCCGTTTTCGCTGACGCCGGAACAGCTGCTCTCTCTGAAACCAGAGCCACAGCCAGTAAGCATTTCTGAGATCGTACAGAAGTGCAATGCCATGATCGATGAATACACCATGTGCAGGCTGAAAACCACCACCCTCACCAAATGGCTGGTGCGTGCCGGTTTTCTGGAAGAGATCTCCGTCGGCGAGAACCGTCACCGGAAAATCCCCACTGCAAACGGCACTGCCCTGGGCATTGCGGAGAAAACCGTACAGAGCTTTGATCGTACTTATACGGTAGTGACATATTCGTCCCGTGCCCAGGAGTTTCTCTTCGAGAATCTCGAAATGATGCTGGAAGAAAACGACTAGCACATTACCATTATAATAAGACAAAAACCGCCTCCGGCCGGGAATCACTCCCGATCAGAGGCGGTTTCATTTATTGATCTTTTTTGGTCTGTTCCGCAGAAACTGTTTTCGCCTGTTCCTTTGCCGCTTTCAGCTTTTTCAAGCTGGGCTGCATGACCAGAAAGGCAGTGACACCGCAGGATACGGTGAATACCACCAGAACGATCACGATCTGCTTTGTCTTTCCGCTGTCCTTTGCGTTGTCCGAGGACTGCGACTCCGCCGCAGTGGTCTGCGGTGCGGCAGTTTCAGCCGCTGCCGGAATCGTCCAGAGGCTGCCCAGCAGGAACAGTGTTCCCAGCAGAGCGCAAAGGCGTCTTTTCCAACGCTGCCGCATGGGTTTAGCCCAGTGTGGACGGCATCGTCGCAGACGGCATTGCTGCGCTGTTATGTTCCAGATATGCGTCATTCTTGACGATCTTGACGTTGTTGTAAACATCCATACCAGTACCAGCCGGAATCAGCTTACCGATAATAACATTTTCCTTCAGACCATACAGATAGTCACTCTTGCCACGGATTGCGGCATCGGTCAGAGCCTTTGTGGTCTCCTGGAAGGATGCAGCAGACAGGAAGCTGTCAGAGCTGGAGGATGCCTTGGTAATACCCTGGAGCATCGGCTCTACGGTAACCAGAGAAACCTCGGTCTCACCGTTGTCGATGCGCTCCTGGAGTGCATCGTTGACTTCCATGATCTTGCGGCGGTCGACCATTGTACCCGGGAGCAGATAGCTGCTGCCGGAATCGTCTACCTTCACCTTGCGGAGCATCTGGCGTACAATAACTTCGATGTGCTTATCGTTGATATCTACACCCTGGAGGCGGTAAACCTTCTGTACTTCGCTGATGATATAATCCTGTACTGCCTGAACACCCAGAATATTCAGGATGTCGCCCGGGAATACGTTACCCTCTGTCATGCGGGTACCCTTCTTGATGTATTCGCCTTCACGAACACGGATCTTGAAGTTATAGTGGATCGGATAAGATTCCGACTCGCCGGTCTCATCGTTGGTAACGATGATGGTACGTGCGGTCTTGATCTCTTCGATGTGTACCACGCCGTCGATGCGGGACAGAACGGATGCGTTCTTCGGGTGACGGCTCTCGAACAGTTCCTCGACACGAGGCAGACCCTGTGTGATATCTTCTGCCGATGCGATACCGCCGGTATGGAAGGTACGCATGGTCAGCTGTGTACCCGGCTCACCGATGGACTGTGCGGCGATAACGCCGACTGCCTCACCGACAGATACCAGGTTGCCGTGTGCCAGGTTTGCGCCATAGCACTTTGCGCAGACACCCTGTCTTGCACGGCACATGAGGACAGAACGAATCTTGATACGCTCTACGCCGCAGTCCACAACCTTCTGTGCGTCTGCCTCGGTGAGCATCTTGTTTTTGGAGATGATGAGTTCGCCGGTCTGCGGATCACGCAGATCGTCTACCAGATAACGGCCGACCAGACGCTCGGACAGCTTTTCGATCAGCTCGTTGCCATTGCGGATCTCGTAGATCTCCAGACCGTCGGTTGCGCCGCAGTCCTGTTCCCGGATGATGACATCCTGAGAAACGTCTACCAGACGACGGGTCAGATAACCAGAGTCGGCGGTACGCAGTGCCGTATCTGCCAGACCCTTACGGGCGCCACGGGAGGAGATGAAGTATTCCAGGATATTCAGACCCTCACGATAGTTGGAACGAATCGGCATTTCGATGGTCGCACCGGAAGTATTGGCGATCAGACCACGCATACCAGCCAGCTGACGAATCTGAGAGATACTACCACGGGCACCGGAGTCCGCCATCATGAAGATGGGGTTGTACCGATCCAGACCGTTCTGCAGCGCAGTGGTAACGTCGTTGGTTGCCTTGTTCCAGATTTCGATGAACCGCTTGGACTTTTCCGCAGCGGAGATATAACCATACTCGTACTCCGAGGTGATCTCATCGACCTGTGCATCTGCGGCGTTGACGATATCCCATTTTTCCTTCGGGATGATGGCGTCGCAGACAGCAACGGTGATGGCTGCCTTGGTGGAATACTTGAATCCGGTTGCCTTGATCTTATCCAGCACTTCCGAAGTGGTGGTAGTGCCGTGGATCTTGATGCAGCGGTCAATGATCTGACCCAGCTGCTTTTTGCCGACCAGGAATGTGATTTCCAGATCGAACTGCTTGTCGGAATTGGTACGGTCTACATAACCCAGATTCTGGGGGATATTTTCGTTGAAGATCAAACGGCCGACGGTGCAGTCGATGATCTTGGATACCCGCTTTTCGCCGATATCCTTGGTGATGCGGACTTTGATCTTCGCATGGATGGAAACGTCGCCTTCCTGATATGCCATCAGTGCCTCGTTTACATCACGGAATACCTTGCCCTCGCCCTTTTCGCCGTCTTTTTCCATGGTCAGATAGTACGAACCCAGAACCATATCCTGTGTCGGTACAGCTACCGGACGTCCGTCAGACGGTTTCAGCAGGTTGTTGGCAGCCAGCATCAGGAAACGTGCCTCAGCCTGTGCCTCAGCGGACAGCGGCAGATGCACTGCCATCTGGTCGCCGTCGAAGTCGGCGTTGAATGCGGAGCATACCAGCGGATGCAGTTTCAGCGCACGGCCCTCTACCAGAACCGGCTCGAATGCCTGGATACCCAGACGGTGCAGCGTAGGCGCACGGTTCAGCAGAACCGGATGATCGTGGATGACATTTTCCAGCGCATCCCATACTTCCGCAGACGCACGGTCTACCATCTTTCTTGCGCTCTTGATGTTTGCAATGACCTTGGTGTCCACCAAACGTTTCAGCACGAACGGCTTGAACAGTTCCAGCGCCATTTCCTTCGGCAGACCGCACTGATACATTTTCAGCTCCGGTCCGACAACGATTACAGAACGACCGGAATAGTCAACACGCTTACCCAGCAGGTTCTGACGGAAACGTCCCTGCTTACCTTTCAGCATATCCGACAGGGACTTCAGCGCACGGTTGTTCGGACCGGTGACCGGTCTGCCGTGTCTGCCGTTGTCGATAAGGGCATCGACTGCCTCCTGGAGCATACGCTTTTCATTGCGGACAATGATCTCCGGTGCATCCAGTTCCAGCATACGTTTCAGACGATTGTTACGGTTGATGACCCGGCGATACAGATCGTTCAGGTCAGATGTGGCATATCTGCCGCCGTCCAGCATGACCATCGGGCGCAGATCCGGCGGAATGACCGGAACAACGTCCATAATCATCCATTCCGGACGGTTGCCGGACTGACGGAATGCCTCTACGATCTCCAGGCGTTTCAGCAGCTTGACACGCTTCTGACCGGATGCCAGACCTGCCAGCTCTGTTTTCAGTTCTGCTGCCAGTTCGTCCAGGTCGATCTCTTTCAGCAGTTTCTGGATCGCCTCAGCGCCCATGCCTGCCTCAAATTCGTCGCCGTACTTTTCCCGATATGCGTGATATTCCTTATCGGTCAGCAGCTGTTTCGGCACCAGTTCTGTGTTGCCCGGATCCAGGACAATGAACTTAGTGAAGTACAGCACTTCTTCCAGACGTTTCTGGGAGATCTCCAGCATCTGTCCGATACGGGACGGAGTACCCTTAAAGTACCAGATGTGAGAGACCGGCGCTGCCAGCTCGATGTGACCCATACGCTCACGGCGTACCTTTGCACGGGTGACTTCTACGCCGCAGCGGTCGCAGATCTTACCCTTAAAGCGAATCTTCTTAAACTTACCGCAGTGGCACTCCCAGTCCTTTGTCGGTCCGAAAATGCGCTCACAGTACAGACCGTCACGCTCCGGCTTTTGGGTACGATAGTTGATGGTCTCCGGGCGCTCTACTGCACCATAGGACCACTCCCGGATGCGATCCGGCGAAGCAAGACAAATCTTAATAGATTCAAAAGTGTTAAATTCCAAACCGTTACCTCCTAATATCAACGAGGAAACAGGAGAAGCGAACGCAGTTCCGTCCGCTGCCTGTCTGTTGGTGTATCTCTATAGAAATCCGATCTTTTCCGGGCGTTTCCACACCCGTGAAAAGCAGATGATTACATCAGATCGTCGTCATCCAGGTCATCATCCAGACCAAAATCGTCGCCGAGGAGATCGTCGTCATCGTCCTCATCCATAGCGCTGGTTTGACTGCCGCCCAGGCTGCTGCCCAGGAGGTCATCGTCGTCCGGATTGCCTTCCTTAAAGGAGAGACCTGCGTCTTCCATATCCTTATCCACGCCCTCATACAGCATGGTATCCTCTGCATCGTCTGCAAAGCTTACCGGCTGCGGAATGATTGCCTCGTCCTCTTCGAAGTTGGACTTGAGGTCGATCTCTTCCTGGTTGCTGTCCAGCGCCTTGACATCCAGACCCAGGGACTGCATTTCCTTGATGAGTACCTTGAAGGATTCCGGCAGACCCGGCTTCGGCACATTCTGACCCTTGACAATTGCCTCATAGGTGTTGACACGACCTACGGTATCGTCAGACTTTACAGTCAGGATCTCCTGCAGGGTGTATGCTGCGCCGTATGCCTCCAGCGCCCATACTTCCATCTCACCGAAACGCTGACCACCGAACTGCGCCTTACCGCCCAGCGGCTGCTGGGTTACCAGTGCATACGGACCAACGGAACGTGCGTGGATCTTATCGTCTACCAGGTGGTGGAGTTTCAGATAGTACATATATCCGACAGTAACACGGTTGTCGAACTTTTCACCGGTTCTGCCGTCATACAGCGTGAACTTGCCGTCCTCGTTCATTTCCAGTGCCTTCGGGTTGATGACCTTCTGCATGGGTTTCAGATCGAACGGATCGTCACGGTGCGGTGCATTCTTTTCGTTTGCCTCACGGAAGCAAGCACGGATATCATCCTCGTGTGCGCCGTCGAATACCGGCGTCATGATGTGCCAGCCCAGTGCCTTGGCAGCCATACCCAGATGCACTTCCAGAACCTGTCCGATGTTCATACGGGAAGGTACGCCCAGCGGGTTCAGCACGATATCCAGCGGTGTGCCATCCGGCAGGAACGGCATATCTTCTTCCGGCAGAATACGGGAAACGACACCCTTGTTGCCGTGACGTCCCGCCATCTTATCGCCCACAGAGATCTTACGCTTCTGTGCGATATAGCAGCGTACCAGCTGGTTTACGCCCGGAGACAGCTCATCGCAGTTCTCACGGGTGAAGATCTTGACATCCACGATGATACCAGCCTCGCCGTGCGGCACCTTCAGGGAGTTGTCACGAACTTCTCTTGCCTTTTCACCGAAGATCGCACGGAGCAGACGCTCTTCTGCGGTCAGCTCGGTCTCGCCCTTCGGGGTGACCTTTCCGACCAGGATATCGCCGGCGTGTACTTCCGCACCGATGCGGATGATACCGTTTTCATCCAGATCCTTCAGCGCATCGTCGCCTACGTTCGGGATATCACGGGTGATCTCTTCCGGTCCCAGCTTGGTGTCACGGCACTCGATCTCCAGTTCCTCGATGTGAACAGAGGTAAAGACATCTTCTCTTACCAGACGCTCATTCAGCAGAACGGCATCCTCGTAGTTGTAGCCTTCCCAGGTCATGAAACCGATGAGGGCATTCTTACCCAGAGAAATTTCACCGTCAGCAGTTGCCGGACCGTCTGCCAGTACCTGTCCCTTGTGGACACGCTCGCCGGCATCCACAATAGGACGCTGGTTGATGCAGGTAGACTGGTTGGAACGCTTATACTTCTGGAGTACATATTTATGGGTCTTGTGTTCGTCATCCACCAGGACGATCTCGTCTGCGGAAACAGAGTCGATCACGCCGTCATACTCGGAAACAACGCAGACACCGGAGTCTACGGCTGCCTTGTATTCCATACCGGTGCCGACAAACGGACGCTCGGTCTTGAGCAGCGGCACAGCCTGACGCTGCATATTGGAGCCCATCAGCGCACGGTTTGCGTCGTCGTTTTCCAGGAACGGGATCATGGAGGTTGCGACGGAGACTACCATCTTCGGGGAAACGTCCATGAAGTCAACACGCTCTGCCTCAATTTCCAGGATCTGATCCCGGAAACGGCCTGCGACCTTTGCATTTGCGAAGTGACCGTCTTCTGTCAGCGGTTCGTTCGCCTGTGCGACAATATAGTTATCTTCCATATCCGCAGTCATGTAGACTACTTCATCTGTAACGCAGCCGGTCTCCTTGTCCACACGGCGGTACGGTGCCTCAATAAAACCGTACTGGTTGATCCGTGCGAAAGTTGCCAGATAAGAGATCAGACCGATGTTCGGACCTTCCGGTGTCTCGATCGGGCACATTCTTCCGTAGTGGCTGTAGTGTACGTCACGTACCTCGAATCCGGCACGGTCACGGGACAGACCGCCCGGACCCAGTGCGGACAGACGGCGCTTATGGGTCAGTTCTGCCAGCGGATTGTTCTGGTCCATGAACTGAGACAGCGGAGAGGAGCCGAAGAATTCCTTGATTGCGGAAGTGACCGGACGGATGTTGACCAGTGCCTGGGGTGTGATGACATCCATATCCTGTGCCTGGATGTTCATGCGCTCCCGGATCACACGCTCCATGCGGGTGAAACCGATGCGGAACTGGTTCTGGAGCAGTTCGCCTACCGAACGGATACGGCGGTTGCCCAGGTGGTCGATGTCGTCGATGTTGCCGACACCGTCGCACAGGTTCAGGAAGTAGCTGATGGTAGCATAGATATCATCCAGGATGATGTGCTTCGGCACCAGTTCATCTGCACGCTTGCGGATGGCGCTGCGCAGTTCGTCCTCGTTTGCTGCGCTGTCCAGGATCTCACGGAGTACGGCATAGCGTACCTTTTCGCTGATGCCCAGCTCCTCGCAGTCAAAGCTGACATACTTATTGATATCGACCATGCCGTTGCCGATGACCTTGACTTCCTTTTCCACGAAACGGATCTCGTTTTCGCCGGACTCGGTCACGAAGTATTCCTTGGTCTCAGCCTTGATGAATGCCTCCTTGATGCCTGCCTCCTGGATCTGCATTGCCTGATCGAAGGACAGCGTTACGCCTGCCTCAAAGAGGATCTCGCCGGTTGCCTCGTCTACCACCGGACGGGTCAGCTCGTGACCTGCCAGACGGCTGGCGATGCCCAGCTTTTTATTGTACTTATAGCGGCCGAACCGGCAGAGGTCATACCGCTTTGCATCAAAGAACAGGTTATTCAGATGTGTCAGAGAGCTTTCCACCGTAGGCGGCTCGCCCGGACGCAGCTTTTTGTATACGTCGATCAGCGCATCTTCCGTGTTCTTGGTGGTATCCTTCTGGAGGATGGTTTGGGTCAGACGCTCGTCGCTGCCGAACATCTCTGCGATCTCCTCGTCAGAACCGATGCCCAGGGAACGGATAAAGGTCGTGATCGGGATCTTGCGGTTTTTATCGATGCGGACATAGACCACATCGTTGGAATCCATTTCATATTCCAGCCATGCGCCACGGTTCGGGATAACGGTAGCCTTGAACAGGTCCTTACCGGTCCGATCCTTTTCCGATGCGTAATAAACGCCCGGAGAACGCACCAACTGAGAAACAATAACACGTTCTGCACCATTGATGACAAAGGTACCGCTTTCGGTCATCAGCGGGAAGTCGCCCATGAAGATCTCGCTCTCCTTGACTTCACCGGTCTCCTTGTTCCAGAGCGTTGCTGTCACACGCAGAGGCGCTGCATAGGTAACGTCACGTTCCTTGCACTCTGCAATTGTATATTTGGGGGTGTCATCGATCCGGTAGTCTGTGAAGTTCAGTACCAGATTGCCGTTGTAATCCGTAATGGAAGAAACGTCACGAAAGACCTCTTTCAGTCCTTTTTCCCGGAACCACTTGTACGAGTTCTTCTGTACCTCGATCAGGTTCGGCATTTCCAGAACTTCGTTGATCTTACCGAAGTTCATGCGAACGTTTTTCCCGCACTGCTTTGGCGTAACTTGCACCATTGGCGAAAAACCTCCTTAACTCTTTGTCAGACAAAAATCCGCCTGTCACCTTTTCGCCGCACCGGACGAAAAAACTTTTTGCTTTTTTGAAAAAAGTGCTTGACAGACGAGGGTGGAATGTGTTATACTATTCTGCTAAGAAATACATTTACACATTACGATACATTTTATTATTATATAACATTGGCGTCCTGTTGTCAAGGGCGTTTTTTTATTTTTGTAGGATCGCAGCCGAATTTCTTATATTTCACGGCTTTTTTCATCAATTTGCACAACAGCAAAAAACGCACCCTCCGCCGTGTATCCTGCGTCCGAAAATTTTTTCAGATTCCGACTGGTACACCGTTTACATTTTTCCGAAATCATGGTATACTGATAAGAGCCTGTTTCATAAAGCGAAACAGCGGCAGCGCTGTGTGCAGCGCTGCGCAAAACCCAAAAGCGAGGTGAAACGCTTGTTTACCCAAATCAAAAGTCTGGGGCTGTTCGGGCTGAATGCCTTTCCGGTGGATGTGGAAGTCAGCATGGGACGTGGCAAGCCCCAGTTTGAAATTGTCGGATTGCCGGACGCCTCTGTCCGGGAGAGCCGGGAACGTATCCGGTCGGCACTTGCCAGCCTTTCCATCGCCCTGCCTGCCCGTCAGATCACAGTCAATCTTGCGCCGGCAGATGTGAAAAAGGTCGGCACGATGCACGATCTCGCCATTCTGCTGGGCATCCTGGTCTGCATGGAACGCATTCCGCCGCAGCCGGAAAACCGCTGTTTTCTGGGTGAGGTTTCCCTGTCGGGACACGTCCGGAGCATCAGCGGCGTTCTGCCTATGGCACTGCTGGCGGCACAGTCCGGCATCCGGGAACTGTTCGTCCCGGAGGAAAATGCCGCCGAGGCATCTGCGGTAGGCATCCCCATCTACGGCGTCCATTGTCTGAGCAACCTGCTCACCCATCTGGAGGACACCGCAAGGCCCATTCTCCGGCAGCAGCCGACCTATGTGCCGCAGCCGGAGGACTATCAGGACACCCTGGATTTCGCCGATGTCAAAGGACAGCAAAACGCCAAGTATGCCCTGGAAATCGCCGCAGCCGGCGGTCACAATGCGCTGATGATCGGCAGCCCCGGCAGCGGCAAGAGTATGCTGGCAAAGCGCATCCCGTCCATTCTGCCGGAGATGACTGCCGCAGAATCCATGGAGACCACCCAGATCTATTCCATCGCCGGACTGCTGGACAGCGGCAAGCCGCTCATGACAAAGCGGCCGTTCCGTGCGCCCCATCACACGATCTCCGGCGCAGGACTGGTGGGCGGCGGCACGATTCCCCGACCAGGTGAAATTTCCCTGGCGCACAACGGACTGCTGTTTCTGGATGAGCTGGCGGAATTCGACCACCGCACCCTGGAGATCATGCGCCAGCCCTTAGAAGATCGGAGAGTCACCATCACCCGTGCCTCCGGCACAGTTTCCTATCCCTGTTCCTTTATGCTGGTGGGCGCCATGAACCCCTGTCCCTGCGGCTATTACGGGCATCCCAAGCGGCAATGCACCTGCACCGACCGGCAGGTGCGGCAGTATCTGAACCGGATCTCCGGGCCGCTGCTGGACCGCTTTGACCTGCATATTGAGGTGGAGCCGGTGTCGTTTGACTCCCTGTCCGCCAGGGCAAAGGCAGAATCCTCTGCCGCCATCCGGGAACGGGTACAGGCGGCAAGAGAATGGCAAAACCAGCGCTTTTCCGGAACGGGCATTTTCTGCAATGCCGCCATTCCTGCCGGAATGCTCCAGGACTTCTGTCCCATGGATGACGGGGCAGTCACCCTGCTGCGTGCCGTGTTCGACAAGCTGGGGCTGAGCGCACGGGCATATGACCGCATCCTGAAGGTTGCCCGAACCATCGCCGACCTGGACGGCAGCGACATCATCCGGAAACAACACATTGCATCTGCCGCCCAGTTCCGCAGTCTCGACCGAAAATACTGGGGAACCGGCGGATAACCCATTCCACGAAAGGAATTCTCATGAACCGAGTTTATAAATCTACCAAACGAGAAAAGCCGGTCAGCCCTCTGGTCTCCTACTGGCGGCGGCTGGACAAGCCGCTGATCCTGGCGGCGCTGCTCTGCTCCCTGCTGAGCATCATCCTGCTGTACTCCATCTGGCAGAACCACATCATCAGCTCTGTGGGTGCAAGCTATTACCGGACACAGCTGCTCTCCTGCGGTCTGGGTATGGTGTGTCTGCTGGTGCTTTCTGCCATTGACTATCACAAGATCGTCCGGCTGTGGTTTCTCTATGCGCCCATCGCCCTGGTGCTGACCCTGCTCACCTTTACGGCGCTGGGTCACAGGCGTGCCGGCGCAGACGACCAGGCGTGGCTGAACCTGGGCTTTATCCAGTTCCAGCCATCTGAGGTGCTGAAACTGGCGTTTATTCTGACGTTTTCGCTCCATCTCGCCAAGGATGAGGGCAACATGAACAAACCGCTGCATATGCTCCTGCTCTGCGTCCACGGTGCGATCCCCACCGGACTCATCGCACTCCAGGGCGACTATGGTACTGCCATTGTCTTTGCGGTGATCTTCCTGGGAATGCTCTTTGCCGCAAAGATTTCCTGGAAGTATGTGCTGGCATTTCTGATCGCCATTCCAGCGGCGCTGGTCGTTGCATGGAACTTCCTGCTGGGAGACACCCACAAAAAGCGTATCCTGGTACTGCTCCACCCCGGCACAGACCCGGAAAATATCGAGTACCAGCAGGACCGTGGTCTGGAGGCGCTCTCCAACGGCAAGATCTTCGGCGTCGGTCTCCACGCCGGCAAGGAAAACTATGTGTCCGTGCCGGAGATCCACAACGACTTTATGTTTGCACAGGTGGGACAGGCGCTGGGGTTCGTGGGCGCTGTCGCTGTCATTCTGGTGCTGACATTCCTGTGCCTCAAGATCTTGTACGACGGATTCCGCACCAAGGACAAAATGGGAATGTTTCTCTGCACCGGCGTGTTCAGTATGCTGTTCATCCACTGCGTCATGAACATCGGCATGGTGCTGAAAGTGGCGCCGGTCATCGGTGTTCCCCTGCCGTTCATCAGCGCCGGCGGTACGGCGACTGTGAGTATGTACATCGCACTGGGATTAGTGGTCAGTGCCTATGGACATAACGACAAGAAATACCGGGTGTTTGACTGATTCGCTGGATGTGTTTTCCAATTTTGTTGCATGGATTCCGCAAAAACGCTCTTGAAAATTTCCTTTTTCCGGAATAAAATAGATTGCGGCGATGCCGGACGGCTCTGCCCTAAAGTTCAAGTTTCGGGGGAATTTTTTATGGATACCACTGCAGAAAATCTGCACACCCTGCGTGGAGAATGGATGCTGGCGCTGGCGGTCTGCATCAACAGCTTCGGCGTTGTGCTGATGCTCTATTCCGGCGCCGGCATTTCGGCGATCTCCAGCGTTCCCTTTGCCTTTTCCGAGGTATTTCCCAAGCTGACCCTCGGCACATGGACGTATCTGTTTCAGGGACTGCTGGTGCTGAGTCTGATGGTGATGCGCAAACGGTTTGTGCCGCCGTATCTGTTCAGCTTTGTGGTGGGCTTTGCATTCAGCGAGTTGCTGGATGTCCACGAGCTGTGGATCGGGATACTGCCCACGGCGCTGCCCTGGCGCATCCTGTATTTTGCCGTCAGCTATGTACTGCTCTGCATCGGCATTGCGCTGTCCAACCGGTGCGGTCTGCCCATCATCCCCACCGACCTGTTTCCACGGGAACTGGCGGATATTACCGGCGTCAGCTACCCGAAGATCAAGATCGGTTTTGATGTCACCTGTCTGGCGGTCACTGCCGGGCTGACCTTTTTCTGTCTGGGACATCTGGAAGGGCTGGGCATCGGCACAGTCCTCGCCGCATTCACCATGGGAAAAGGCGTGGGCATCTGCGGCAATTGGATGGACAAGCGCTTTCAGTTCACCACATTCCTGGCGAAACGAAAGGAGAACGCACAATGAAACCACTGCGCCTTCTGGTCACCTATACCGCAAAGCCCGGTCAGCGGGATGCCTTCCTCCGGGCAGTGCTGCAAAGCGGCGTGCCGGAAACCGTCCGGCAGGAGGACGGCTGTCTGCGGTACGACTATTTCCTGTCGGCAGAACGTCCGGATGAGATCCTGCTGATCGAGGAATGGGCATCGGCAGAACAGCAGCAGACACATCTCCGACAGCCTCATATGCAGCAGCTGAAACAGCAGAAAGAACAGTACATTGCAGAAACAGACGTACAGACGCTCTGAATTTCTGGATTTTCACAAAATATACTTGCTTTTTTTCGGAAAAAGTGGCATAATAAAAAGAAAGGATTTCGCTGTGCAAGCGAAAGTGACACAGAAAGGAAACGTAATCTATGGAAAATCAACTGGTTCTGGTACTGGACTTCGGCGGTCAGTACAATCAGCTTATTGCCCGGCGTGTGCGGGAATGCGGCGTATACTGCGAAGTGATCCGCTATGCCACACCGCTGGAAGAGATCGCAGCACGGAAACCGGTGGGCATCATCTTCACCGGCGGTCCGAACAGCGTATATGACGAAAAATCACCCCATATCGCCAAGGAAATCTTTGAAATGGGCATCCCGATCCTGGGCATCTGCTACGGCTGTCAGCTGATGGCATACACCCTGGGCGGCACAGTCACCACCTGCACCACTTCGGAATACGGCAAGACCGAGACGATCTACGACAAATCCAGCGCTCTGTTCGGCAGCGAAGAACTTCCGGAACAGGCGATCTCCTGGATGAGCCACACCGACTACATCTCCGAGGCACCGGAGGGCTTTACCGTCACAGCACATACCGAGAACTGCCCGGTGGCTGCCATGGAAAATCCGGAAAAGAAACTGTATGCGGTACAGTTCCACCCGGAGGTAAACCACACCCAGTATGGTCTGACCATGCTGGACAGCTTCCTGAAAAACGTCTGCGGCTGCACCGGTGACTGGACTATGGGCAACTACGCCAAGACTGCCATTGCACAGATCCGGGAAAAAGTAGGCGACGGCAGAGTTCTGCTGGCGCTGTCCGGCGGCGTAGACAGCTCTGTCTGTGCTGCCCTGCTGTCCCGTGCGGTCGGCAAAAAGCTGACCTGCATCTTCGTAGACCACGGTTTCCTGCGGAAGAACGAGGGCGACGAGGTAGAGGCTGCCTTTGCGAACAAGGACATCAACTTCATCCGTGTCAACGCCAAGGCTTCCTTTATGGAAAAGCTGAACGGCGTTTCTGACCCGGAGACCAAGCGCAAGACCATCGGCGAGGAGTTCATCCGTGCCTTTGAGCGGGAATCCAAAAAGCTGGGTACGGTAGACTTCCTGGCACAGGGTACCATCTATCCGGACGTGATTGAAAGCGGTTCCGGCGATGCAGCTGTCATCAAGTCCCACCACAACGTAGGCGGTCTGCCGGACTATGTGGATTTCAAGGAAATTATCGAGCCGCTGCGCCTGCTGTTCAAGGACGAGGTGCGTCAGCTGGGTATTGAGCTGGGACTGCCAGAAAACCTGGTATGGCGTCAGCCGTTCCCGGGTCCGGGTCTGGCGATCCGCATCATCGGCGAGATCACAGACGAAAAGCTGTCCATTCTCCAGGATGCCGACTGGATCTTCCGGGAAGAGATCGCAAAGGCTGGTCTGGATCGGAGCATCCACCAGTATTTCGCCGTGCTGACCAATATGCGTTCGGTAGGCGTTATGGGCGACGGCAGAACTTATGATTATACCCTGGCGCTGCGTGGCGTCACCACCACCGACTTTATGACCGCAGATTTCGCACGCATCCCGTATGAGGTGCTGGAAGTGATCTCGGCACGTATCGTTAACGAGGTAAAGAATATCAACCGAGTTGTGTATGATATTACGACAAAGCCGCCGGCTACGATTGAGTGGGAATAACCCTCAACACAATTTCCTTACAACAACACAAAGCCGTCTGGTCTACAGCGACCAGACGGCTTTTTCATATGCTCACGCTTACTGCATCTTACTGCAGCTTATCACCGCAGCCTCCAGCGACGTGCGCACCACCAGTGAGATACAGCGGATGCTCTTCTCGTCCTGCGCTGCATCCCTGGATTTCAGCAAGTCCACCAGTTCCCCTGCCATGCCCTCTGTATAGAAGTTACAGATGATCTTCTTGGCATCCGGGTCGGAGTGTACGTTTTCCTTTCGCTCGATCTGCTCCACAATGGACATCACAATGCTCTGAAAATCATGGTTCAGAAAGCATTTCAGCTCGTCCCTGCCGATAGAATCGTAGGCGCAGTTTATCATGTGGCTGCCTTTGTCAATAAAAAACTGAGCCACCTCGCTAATAAAAAAGTGAGCCAGTT